>R28__coassemble_80_pt1 | contig 55766 bp, 55 predicted proteins | sample R28__metabat2_high_PE_003 | metagenome-assembled genome bin R28
GTATTCTGTGCCACTGATTTCTCAGTCACTTCTGAAGCAGTATCCGCTGAAGTATCCGTTCCACCAACTTCCTCTACGGTAAGAGTTGCTATTTCCTGAGTTACAAGCGCTGGGGCAGATTCAGTTGCAGAGGAGCCGGAATCTCCCGTCCCGCCACATGAGTCACATGTTACTGCATCCGAACTACCAGAATCCACTGTAGCATTGTTTTCATCACCATCGGCGAATGCTCCATTGCACAGCGAGAGAAGCATCAGGACTGCCAATAATAATGAAACCAGTCTTTTTTTCGTCAATGAAATCCCTTCTTCTATTATTTATTCTAATTTATTATACTAATATTAATATATTTCAGTGTCAAGGGTAATATCTCAGTTGCAGGCAATGTTAAAAGATTGGAAACATAAGCTGCTGTCTTGATAAAAAGTGATAGCTATGTTATATTTTTTAAGTAAGTAAAGTATGGCATAGGATATTTCCCCAAAACGGTCTGCTATGCGATTCGGGAACCGCAGGGCATGTATCGGGAATTGTTGAGGTTTGAAAAGATGGATATTGGTGATTCAATTGGAACAGTTACTACATGGCTCGTTTATATAGTAATCTTTTTCCTGGTATTTCTAAAAACAAAGAAGAAGGGAGCCAAAAGCAAAAGCAAGACAGCCACCCCCAAAACGCCCACAATGGGTGCTTCATCGAGCTTCACTACAAAGGAGTTGCAGAAAGAGAAAAAAACCTCCTCGGGAAAGATTCACGGAGGTGAGCATACCCATGACAGGCTTGATTATGACTGCTATGATCCGGGAGAGAGTAAAATGGATCACTACATCAAGCAGCTCAAGGGCTTCCAGAAAGCAGGCTTGATAGACAGAAGCGAATACAACGTGCTTGTTGAAAGGTACAGAAAATTCTACTCCGATAACGGAGGGTTTTAACAGAAAAAGAGAGGTCGGATGACCTCTCTTTTGTTATAAGGTAAAATGTTACTGTGTAAGACCGGCGATGTATCTTGCGACATATACACCTGAGGCTGATGCATGGGAAAGGGAGTGGGTTACTCCGCTTCCGTCTCCTATCACGAACAGGCCCTTATGACCGGTTTCAAGGTTTTTATCGAGGGCGACCTCCATGTTGTAGAACTTGACCTCAACACCGTAGAGCAGGGTGTCATCATTTGCGGTGCCGGGTGCAATTTTATCCAGAGCGTAAATCATCTCAATTATTCCGTCGAGAATACGCTTCGGCATGACAAGACTCAGGTCTCCGGGAGTAGCCTTGAGAGTGGGCGTGGTGAAGGATTTGGATATGCGCTTTTCCGTGCTTCTCTGCCCGCGTATCAGGTCGCCGAAGCGCTGCACGATGACTCCGCCGCCAAGCATGTTTGAAAGCTTTGCTATGCTCTCGCCGTAGCCGTTTGAATCTTTGAAGGGTTCAGTGAAGTGCTTTGAGACAAGGAGGGCGAAATTGGTGTTTTCCGTCTGAAGAGCAGGGTCCTCATAGCTGTGCCCGTTGACGGTCACAATACCGTTGGTGTTTTCGGTAACCACTGCTCCCTTGGGGTTCATGCAGAAGGTGCGGACCATGTCCTGATACTTTTCGGTTTTGTATACGATTTTGCTCTCGTATACCTCATCGGTGATATGTCTGAAAACATCGGCAGGAAGCTCCACGCGCACGCCTATATCAACTCTGTTTGAAAGGGTTTCGATATTTAGGTCCTCGCATACGCCTTCCATCCATTTGCTGCCGCTTCTGCCCACGGATATTATGCAGTATTTACCTGTGAAGCTGCCCTTTGCGGTTTCAACCTCAAAAACACCGTCGTTGTCACGGACAGCCTGAACAGGTGTGAGGAAGTGGAAATCCACCTTATCCTTGAGATAGTTGTACATATTGGTGAGAACTTCAAAATTGATATCAGTACCCAGATGACGGACAGAGGCATCAAGCAGATGAAGACCGTTCTGCAGACAGAGAGTCTTGAGCCCGGTGTTTGCGGTGGAATAGAGCTTTGTCTTGTCTCCTCCGAAGGAGGCGTTTATTCCGTCAACGTAGTGCATCAGCTCCAGGGCCGTATCTTTGCCGATGAACTCATGCAGTGTGCCGCCAAACTCATTTGTTATGTTGTATTTGCCATCGGAAAAGGCACCGGCGCCGCCAAAGCCCGTCATTATTGAACAATGCTCGCAGTTTATGCAGCCTGTGATTTTCTTTCCGTCAATGGGGCATTTGCGCTTTTCAAGTGTGGTTCCCGATTCGAAAAGTGCAATCTTCAGGTCGGGCCTTTTCTGTATAAGCTCGTAGGCAGAGAAAATGCCGCCGGGTCCCGCACCAATAATCATTACGTCATAATCAGTCATAATTAACTTCAACTCCTTAACGGCAGTATTCTACCATATTAAGACTGATTGCGCAATTTGGTAAAATAAACACTTTTGTGAACAATTAGGGCACAATATTTACATCATCAGCTAAAAATGATATTCTTATTTCAATAAAGCAATGGAGCTGAGATATGTTTATATTCAGAGACACAATTAAAAGGATACTGGTGTTCTGCCTGTGCCTTGTGCTGCTTGCCGTAATGCCGGTAGAAGTGTATGCAGCTAACAGAGACAAGTATACTCTGATGAACGATATCGTGTTTACGTACAAGACGAAGCAGAATGAAGGGCACGCAGAAATCCGCAGCCTGATAAGACAACTCAAGGCAGAGGATCTTGCATTGGGCAAGGCATGGCAGCAGATTATGGATTATTGGGAGTACTGTAACGATGATATTGTGCTAAATCAGGACGTACTACCGGATAATCTCCCGGATGATGACAGCCTGTGCATTGTTGTTTTGGGATTTGAACTGAACCCTGACGGTAGTATGAAGGAAGAACTGACAGGTAGATGTGAGGTGGCGCTGAGTTGTGCGGAGAAATATCCTAATGCGAACATCCTTGTAACCGGCGGCGGCACAGCACGTAACAACAGAACGGTAACTGAAGCGGATTCCATGGCCGGTTGGTTGAAGGAAAACGGGATAGACTCTGACAGGATAATCATTGAGAATCAGTCACTCACCACTTTCCAGAATGCGATGTATTCCTATGAGCTTATTAAGGGGCAAATACCCCAGACTACGGAAGCTGCAATTATCAGCAGTGATTACCATGTTCCGCTGGGGTGTCTTCTCTTTAATGAGGAATTCCAGCTGGCAGCGTATAAGGACGGCAGCACTCCCATACATGTAATCTCAAATGCCTGCTTTGAGACAGAAAATTTTGGCTTGGCGGAAAGTATTAAAGAGCAGGCAAATGACGTATGGGCTATAACATCAATACTTGATGAATAATAATGTATATATTCAGCCTAGGTTAAGCTTAAGACAGTATTATATTATTATAGTACCAAGGTGAAACGAGGTTGAAACAATGAAAATACTGATTATTGAAGACGAAAAACTACTGGCGGATTCCCTCAAAATAATGCTTGAGTCTAAAGGCTTTGAGGTTGAAGTGGCATACGATGGAGAAGACGGAGAGGAGTATGCTGAGCTCGGCATTTACGATTTGCTGATTCTTGACGTCATGATGCCGAAGATGGACGGATATGAGCTTGCCCGTACTGTAAGGGCAAAGCATTGCTCAACGCCAATACTTATGCTGACTGCAAAATCAGATGTTGAGGACCGTATAGCGGGCTTGAATGCGGGGGCGGATTACTATCTCACAAAGCCATTTGATACACGTGAACTTCTGGCATGTATCAACGCTCTTCTGAGAAGGCAGGGAAACGAAGTTAATGAGATGACATACGGCAACACAAGCCTTGATTTGTCAACATGTACGCTCATATGCGGAGACAACAGGGTGAGACTGTCGGCTAGAGAATTCGATGTAATGAGATTCCTGCTGCAGACGAAGGAAAAGAATATTTCTAAGGAAGTTCTGCTTGCGAGAATCTGGGGATATGATTCAAATGCTGTGGAAAACCATGTTGAGGTGTATGTGGGATTTCTTAGGAAAAAGCTTCAGAGCATAGGTTCAAATATCAGAATTGAAGCAATCAGGAGACAGGGCTATCATCTGGAGGTAGATGAGTCGTGATAAGGAAGCTGCGCATCAAGTTCATTTGCTATACAATGGTGATAGTTGCTCTCGTTCTCATTGTTATGCTGGGAATGCTGTACAATGGTGCAAAGAACAACATTATCAATGAGAGCATAAACATGATGCGTAATATCGCATTGAACCCGCGTGAGCATGGAAGACCAGACGAGAAGGAAGATATACGCCTGCCATTCTTCATGCTGAGAATTGATGAAAACGGGGAAGTAAAAGCCCGGGGCGGCGGATATTACGACCTTTCTGATGAGGCTTTTCTGAATGACCTTGTTAATAGCACTGAGAACTCCGGTTCGGAAACGGGCAGAATAGACGAATACAATCTGCAGTATCTGAAGACGTATAATCCGGAAATCGAAGAGACTATGATTATCTTTTCGGATACATCTAGCGGCGACATCGCAATTTCGGGAGTGAGAAGGGCCTGTATTTTTGGAGGAATTGCAGCATTTCTCCTGTTCTTCGGAGTTAGTGTGCTCCTTTCAAAATGGGTTGTTAAGCCTGTTGAAAAGGCATGGGACCAGCAGAGACAGTTCATAGGCGATGCCTCCCATGAGCTTAAGACACCGCTTACGGTTATTATGACCAACGCGGAGATGCTCAGAGATTCAGGATATACCGAAGAGCAGAAAAGCGGATTTGTGAGCAATATCCAGAAAATGTCGCTCCAGATGCGTGGTCTGGTGGAGAGTATGCTGGAACTTTCAAGGCTGGATAACGACAGCTCGAATGTGATGTTCAGCAGAGTTGACCTTTCAAAGCTGATAGATGAAGCCGTATTGCCGTTTGAACCGCTGTTCTTTGAGAACCGGCTCAGCCTCAATGTAGAGCTGGCTGAGGGAATATATATTAACGGCAACGAAGCAAAGCTGAGGGAGCTCTTGGAAATCCTGCTGGACAATGCCGTGAAATACTCTTACAAAGACACACAGACGGATGTGCGCCTCACAAGGCAGAGCCACAACGCTGCAAAGCTTGAGGTCGCAAGCAGGGGAGACGAGATAAGCGCCGAAGATTTGAAGAATATCTTCAAACGCTTCTATAGGGTGGATAAGGCAAGAAGCATGAACCACTCCTACGGTCTTGGACTTGCAATTGCAGAAAGTGTTGTGAAGGCTCACAAGGGAAAAATTAGCGCGGAAAGTGAAAACGGGATTAATACCTTTACCGTCACTTTTCCCATGATATAAGATATGTAAAAGAATAAGCGCTTCTGCGGACAGAATCTGCAGAAGCACTTTCGTGTTTGTGGGTATTTTATTTAAACTTAAGACGTGGCTTGTAGAACTCAAAGATTACAACGTCTTTGCCTTTTTCGTTGCGGGGTTCATGAGAGGTCCAAGCTACGCGCATTGCCCCCAAAGCATAGGCAATATGTACGGATAGAGGCTGATTACCGATTTTATATGCGATAAACTGGGGTCTGGAGGCGAAGTTGCCGAATGTGCGGCTGAGACAGAATGCAAGGGGCAATCCTAGAGACCGGTCATAACAGTTCGCAGGCATTGCGAGCTGACCGCGTACCAGCTCTCTCGCATGGAGTCTGAACCAGACAACAATCATGGGGTCAAAGCTTTCAACGCAGATATCACCCTGATAATTATGTATAAACTCGTAGGTTTTCCTGCAGAGCTCATTTCTGCGCTTTGTGGATTTGAGTTCGCAGATAATTGGACCGCGACCGTTAATCGTTTCCAGAACATCAGAGAAGAGAGGGATTGTCTGCTCAGTGCCGCAGAGCTTCATCTGCCTGAGCTCACTCCAAGTCTTGTCCTCTACTTTGGCATGCACTCCGCATACGCGGTCTAATGTGTCATCGTGGAAGACAACGACATATCCGTCCTTGGAAAGCTGAACGTCCAACTCAACCCCGTATCCCATCTCAGCTGCAAGGCGGAAGGCCTCCAGCGAGTTTTCGGGAACGGATTTATCGCGGGAATGAAGTCCCCTGTGTGCAAAGTTTTTACCCATAAAAGGAGCTTTCTGCTGCTTTGTGGCTTTTCCGGGAGCAAGAATAAAGGTCGGGATTACAGCAGCTGCTGTAAGACCATAGCCAATGATTTTCTTGTTGATATTCATAAAAATACATACACCTTCTTTTGTATATATTTTAACACTTTGAGGGCTAAAAGAAAAGTGGCAGTTTTTATGGCCGGGGGATAAATATATGTGAATTATAAAAAGTGTTGAGATTGAAGACGGAATTTGATAAAATATATACATACTCATACGAAAATACTAAAAGGAGATTCCGTGAATGAAAGCATACGATTCCCGTTATACTGATATTCTACGCGATGAACTCTTAGTTGCAATGGGCTGTACGGAGCCTATTGCAATAGCATACGCCGCAGCATATGCCCGCGAGGTTCTTGGAAAGATGCCTGAAAAAATGGATGTCCGCTGCTCGGGCAACCTGATAAAGAATGCAAAAGCCGTCACGGTGCCCGGTACAGGTGGATTACGGGGCATTCCGGTAGCAGCAATTGCTGGAGCGGTGAGCGGCAGGGCGGACCTGAAGCTTGAGGTTATAAGCACACTTACAGATGAAGACCGTGCTGAGATCAACCGTCAGCTGGAAAAAAATATGGCAAATGCGGAATATCTGCCCTCAGAGCATACTCTCCATGTTGTTGTTGATGCTTATGCGGGCGAGGATAATGCCTCCGTTGAGATAATTGATACCCATACCGGTATAGGCAACGTGATTAAGAACGGAAAGTACCTCAAATATAGGGCGGACGACATTGAGAGCTCCGATGAGGAAGGCTCCATTCTAACAATAGAAAAAATATATGACTATGCCAACAATGTGAATCTTGAAGAAATCAGCGATATACTCGAGCGGCAGATAAACTACAATACTGATATTTCTCAGGAAGGTATGAGCAACCCCTGGGGTGAGCAGGTAGGTAAAGCTGTTCTGCAAATGAGTGATTTCGGAATCTGGGCTCAGCTGATAGCCGCGGCAGCCGCAGGTTCGGATGCCCGTATGAACGGCTGCACAAAGCCTGTTGTAATAAACAGCGGCAGCGGAAACCAGGGAATGACGGTTTCGCTTCCAATCATAAAATACGCGGAGATAAAGGGACTGAGTCATGATGAGCTGCTGAGGGCTTTGGCCTTTGCAAATCTCATCGCAATCCACGAGAAGGAAGGCATCGGCAAGCTTTCGGCATACTGCGGGGCGGTGTGCGCCGCTGCAGCCTCAGCCTGTGGTGTAGCCTATCTTGATAAGCAGCCGCTGGAGCTTATAGGTAATGTACTCACGAATGCGCTGGGAACGATAAGCGGAATGGTGTGCGACGGGGCAAAATCCTCCTGCGCAGCTAAGATTGCAACAGCCCTTTACTGTGCTCTGCTGGGTTACACGATGGCGAAGTCAGACTGCGTTTTCAGAGACGGTGAAGGAATAGTAAAGCCCACCGTGGAAGAGACGATAACAACGGTAGGTCGTCTTGCAGCAGAAGGAATGCGCGGTACGGATGAAAAACTTCTGGGTCTGATGTTGGATAAGTAAATTAACAAAACTTAAGGCGGACGCTTTTGGCGCCCGCCTTTTTGATGTTCAGAAAACTCTATTTATTTTATATTATTTCCAGCCGAAGGTTGCAAGACCGTAGATGTAGAGTCCGATAACAATAACGGGAACTACATACTTGAATACGGGCTTCATCCAGCTCTTAATCTTAAGACCTGAGCCGGTATTTGCTTCAGCAATGAAGTTGTCCCAGCCCCAGCCGAATTTGTCATTGCAGCAGAAGATTGCAAACACGAAAGCACCAAGAGGCAGAAGGTTTGTGCTGACGAGGAAATCCCAGAAGTCGAGCCATGCACTGCCCTCTGCAAAGGGCTGGAATTTGAATACGCTGTAACCCAGTGCTGTTGTAAGAGCAACGAGGAAGATACCGATTCCGCAGATAACGCAACCCTTCGGTCTGTTCCAGCCTGTCAGCTCGCGCACGCAGGCGAGAATGTTTTCGAACACTGCAAGTTCGGTTGAAAATGCAGCAAATACCATGAACAGGAAGAAGAGTGTGCCCCACCATCTGCCGCCGGCCATGTTGTTGAAAACAGTAGCCATTGTATCGAACAGAAGTGAAGGACCGGCATTGACTTCAACACCGTATGTGAAGCATGCAGGGAACATGATGAAGCCTGCGAGGAGAGCAACCAGGGTATCAAGTCCAATGATGTTCAGGGACTCACCCATGAGGGAACGCTCTTTGTCGATGTAGCTTCCAAAAATTGCCATGGAGCCTATGCCAAGGCTTAGGGTAAAGAAGGCCTGGTTCATTGCGCCCACTATGACATTTCCGTTAATCTTTGAAAACTGGGGAACAAGGTAGAAGGCGAGACCTTCCTTTGCACCGCTAAGAGTGGCGCTGTGGATTGCAAGTACTACCATAAGGACGAAAAGCATGAGCATCATGTACTTTGTAACACGCTCAAGTCCGCCCTGCAGATTAAAGGAAAGAACCAAAAAGCCGAGTACAACTGCTATCAGAAGATAAACAACATTGACGCCCGGATTTGTGATCATGCTGACAAAGCCGAGACCGACATTCTGTCCTGTAAGGAACATTACGAAGTAATATAACATCCAGCCGGTAACAACAGTGTAGAATGCCATGAGACAGATGTTGCCGAAGAATGCAAGATAGCCGTGTATATGCCACTTCTGACCGGGCTTCTCAAGCTTCTGATACATCTTTACAGGGCTTGCCTGGGAGGCTCTGCCCATTGCGAACTCCATGATCATGACAGGAAGACCAAGCAGAAGCAGGCAAAGGATATATACGAGTACAAATCCGCCGCCGCCGTACTGACCGGTCATCCACGGGAACTTCCATACGTTTCCGCATCCAATGGCGCAACCCGCACTGAGCAGTATGAAGCCTAAACGGCTTCCAAGTTTTTCTCTGTTTTCCATAATCTCATCTCCATTTTTACAATTTAAATGACTAATGTATGGATTTTAACATCAGAGAAGAATAAAATCAATATCTTTATGAGCCTGCACCTATATTTTGTTGAATTTTTATGTGTTACTGCAAAGTTTAGAGAGGTATTTAAGCATTTTTTATTAAAAATAACAAGACAAACAGGCAGTGCTGTGTTATAATACCTCCTCGTGTGATATTCATAAAGAATGAGGAAAGTTTTATGCTTTTTAATTCGGTCCAGTTTGCAATATTTCTCCCGATAGTGTTTGCCCTGTACTGGCTGCTGCCCCACCGTTTCAGGTGGGTATTGCTGCTTGCGGCAAGCTATTATTTTTATATGAGCTGGAAAGCGGAGTATATCTTCCTTATTCTGTTCACCACGGCAGTTTCATATTATGCGGCCATTCTCCTTGAGAAAACTGAAAAGAAGAGCATCAAGAAGCTGATTGTGACGGTTTCACTACTGATATGCTTTGGTGTGCTGTTCGTATTCAAGTACTATAATTTCTTCTTTGAGCAGATAACAAAGCTGTTTGACAAATTTGCAATTCAGCTTCATCCCACAACGCTGAAGCTTCTGCTTCCGGTGGGTATCTCCTTCTATACCTTCCAGACCGTGGCATACGTTATAGACGTTTATCGCGGAGATGTTCCTGCTGAGAAGAATTTCGGAATCTATGCCACCTTTGTTTCGTTCTTCCCACAGCTTGTTGCGGGACCAATTGAGAGAACGGCAAATCTCCTGCCTCAGATAAAGGAAGAACGTACCTTCAATTATGAGCAGGCCACATACGGAATGAAGCTCATGGCATGGGGCTTTTTCAAAAAAATGGTTGTTGCTGACAATCTCGGAGTGCTCATAGATGCTGTGTATTCCAATATGTATTCCTATAAGGGTTTCGTGTTCTTTATAACCGTTTTTCTCTTCTCAATTCAGATTTACTGCGATTTCGGAGGCTATTCGGATATCGCCAGGGGTGCTTCAAAGCTGATGGGAATAGAACTTATGGAGAACTTCAAAAGCCCGTTCTTTTCAACAAGCGTTAACCAGATGTGGGGCAGATGGCATATTTCACTCACATCCTGGTTGAGAGACTATCTGTATTTTCCCTTAGTCGGAAGCCGATGCAGTAAGCCGAGAAAATACTTTAATATAATGGTGACGAACCTCGTCAGCGGTCTCTGGCATGGAGCAGACTGGACATTTGTGTGCTGGGGCGGAATAAACGGCTTGGGTCAGTTGTTCGATGACATTTTCCATATCAAGCCCTATAAGAAAAAAGGAACATTTGTCTGGTGGGTGAGAGCTGCGATTATTTTCGCTTTCTGCACCACTACTGGTGTGTTCTTCCGCTCGCAGACCTGCCATGACGCGGTATATGTTCTTTCGCATATCTTCACGGGTATCTCCCAACCTGCAACCTATTTCTCAAAGGGCTGGGCGGAATTCGGACTTAATGATGTTGGAACACTTCTGAGAGTAATCGTTTATGTTTTGCCGCTGGCATTTTATGACTATTATAACATCGACTTTGACGTAATAGACGCCATCAGCCACCAGAAGGCATGGATCCGCTACAGTGTGTATGCACTTCTGCTGCTGGTAATACTCCTTATGCACAGCACAAACGGCGTGAGCTTTGTGTACTTCCAGTTCTGAGGAATCAGTATGAAAAGATTTTTGAGAATCATATTAATATTTATTATTGCCATTGCGCTCGTGTCATTCGGAATCTGCTATGTGATAGACCCGTACAGCGTTTTCCATCCCATGGCGGTAAGAGACAACGGGGTTGAGGCAAACAGCAATTATATTAAGATGAACTACATACTCCACAACCCGGACAAGTTTGACTCCTACCTTTTCGGGTCTTCAAGAGCAGGTTTCCTGAATGTGGAGAAGATAGACGGAAACTGCTATAACATGTGGTATCCTCAGGGAATGCCGGCGGAGCATCTGGCAAATCTTAAAACCATGGTATCAAAGGGTATCATACCTAAAACGGTATATATAGCGCTCGACAGTGCATCATACATGAATGACCCTTCTGTTCATGATAACATGCAGACCTACGCACCCTACGAGTATCTCAAATCCCACCCGATTAAGTTTGTGACAATGTATATGGACCCGGCGGTTGCACTTCAGTCACTGTCTCTGATAAATGCACATACGCCCGACGGGAACTACACAAAAAGCTTTTACGAGACGGGCGCTCAGATTTCCTACGGTGAGCTTGGGCAGCACAGCTTTGAGGATTCTCCTTATGTTGGACCAACGTTTATGCTGGATGAAATGCTTGATACTGTGCGGGAAACCGTGAGACTGTGTCAGGAGAATGGAATAAAGCTTGTAATATTCACAAATCCAATGCATTATGCAACCTATGAGTTCTCTCTGGAGCTGGATTATCTTGACTTCCTGAAGGAACTGGCAGAGATTACCCCATACTGGAACTTCAGCGGATACAATGATATAACGAGAGACTCATACTATTACCGTGATCCGAGTCATTTTCTCCCTGAGGTTGGAGATATGATGATTGAGCGCATGTGCGGTGGGGAAGTCCATGATGAACTCTATGAGCAGGGCTTTGGAGTGTACATCACTGCAGACAATGCAGATGAGTGGATATCTGTTATTGCTGCAGCAGAGAAATAAACAATAACCCGAAGAGCTTATATAAGGGCTCTTCGGGCTTTCGGCTGTATTATATGGAATTATGTGCGGCTTCTGAGAAGTTGGTCTGCCTTCAGTATAGCGACCTGTGATTTACCGTCGGGGATTCTGTCTGCCATTACGTCCTCAACAAGCTGAGAGAGAGGAACAAATTCAACATTAAGGAATTCGCCCTCGTCAAGCTGCTGAGCCCCGGCATGCAGACCTGTGGCAAGATACAGAGTAATCATTTCGCTTGAGTAGGCTGCTGCAGGATAATAGGTTCCAAGGAATTCCCAGCTGTCCGCAGTAAAACCGGTTTCCTCCCTAAGCTCGCGCTTAGCGGCCTCAAGACGGTCTTCATCAGGAGTATCGAGCTTTCCTGCAGGGATTTCCGTAATTACCTCGTATATGGGGTAGCGGAACTGCCGCTCGACGCAGACCTTTCCGTCATCGGTCATCAGAACGACACCTACGGCACCATGGTGTCTTATATATTCACGGGTACCCGGCTTTCCGTCAGGCAGCAGTATTCTGTCTCTTTTAACATTGAGAAGTTTACCGGAGAAAACATCTTCCCCGTCTACTCTCTTTTCTATAAGTCTGTTTTCTTCCATTGGTATTTCCTCCTGAAGCTATTCTTTTTGAGCGAGGGACTCGGCATAACGATGGATTTCCCGGTATGCCTCTTCCCAGTTCATTACTCTAATTGCACCGACTGATTTTTCATCAAAGTTGCGGTTATGATTGGCATCAAAAAGAATCTTGTAATAATCACCGCCCATAAAATTGTGAGGACCGTCATCCACCAGCACATCGCCTTTAATCATTTGCTTGTTCGAGGTGATGATAACATGGTCCCAGTCAATATAAGGAAAATACTTGAAAAGCACATTCTCCATCTTTGAACGGAGAGTCTGATATAAGGTGGCTGTTACAATATATATTTCATGTCCTTCGGCGATGAGTTTCCTCAGAGTCTCATCGGCACCGGGCATAGGGTCAACCTCAAGCCAGAAGTCATCGTCCAGCTCGGGGCAGTACACCTCATCATAGCTCAGTCCGGGAAAGGCCTTTGCCATATTCCAGTCTTTTACGTCTTCCTTACGGACGGATGTTCCGAATTTGCGGTTAAGATAAACCACCCATCCGGCAACGAGCTGCTCAAGGACATCATCCATATCTACCAGTATTGTCATTTACAAATCTCCACAGAATGTCTTATAATAACCGGGACATATAATATAACAGAAAGAGAAATTGGACAAGAGGAAATCGAATGAATAAGAAAAACCTGACAACATGGGAAGCTGCCTGCATCATTACGGGATACGGCGTTGGAGGCGGTGTTATGAGCATGCCGTATCTGGCGGAGAAATCCGGATTCTTAGTTTCACTGCTGATACTTTTGATAGCGTTTGCGGCGAGCTATATACTGCATCTGATGATAGCTGACCTTACATTAAAGAGCAGCGACGGCGGACAGATTATTTCATGCCTTTCGTGCTTCCTTTTCAGGGGAAAATGGAAAAAATACTTTCGACTCTGTTCTTTGTGCTCATGGGGCTGATTCTTTTCACAAACCTTGCCGGATATATAACTGGTGCGGAAGAAATACTAATAGAACTGCTGCCAATTTCCAACATGGCCGCAAAGCTTATATTCTATGTGTGTGCAGCTGCGGTGGTGCTCTTTGGGCTGAAGGCTGTGGGGGTCAGTGAAAAAATTGCTGTTGCGGTGATTTTTGTTTTGGTTGGCATTCTTGCTGTTGCCTCATTCTTTGCACCTGCCCATCAGATTAATATGTTCAGGGGCACGGCTACGGGCAGACTGGCTTATTACGGTATGGCAATGTTTGCACTATCCGCATTCTTCTCAGTGCCTCAGGCAGTGGAAGGCCTCAACAAGGACGAGAAGAAAATAAGAAAAGCAATTTTTCTAGGCTTTTTGAATAATTTCATTCTAATTGTTGTAATCACATTCTGTGCCATGCTGGCTTCGGATAAGATTACCGAGGTTGCAATGGTTGGCTGGAGTGCCGGAATCGGTAAATCAGCGCAGATAGTCGGCGGACTTTTTACTGTTCTTGCCATGATTACCACCTACTGGTCTCTGTCCCTTGCCCTCAGCTCGATAGTTGAGGAGCAGCTGGGATGGAACACAAAGCTGTGCTGGGTAATTGCCACATTACCCTCACTGATTCTAGCAGTGTTCAATTTCGCAAGCTTTATGGATTTCATGCGTATCGCCGGAGGGCTTATCTCAATTATTATTGCTGTGATGATAGTACCCGCATACAACAATGCAAGAAAAGAGGTTGAAGGCTCGATACTTGAGCGCTGTGGAGGAAAGACAACAGCGATTCTGATAATTGCTGCATATATTCTTATGGGAATAGGGAGCATAGTTCCGGTATGAGCGCAACGCTTTTTTATGACGGTATTTTCCATTCCGGAATCACGGAGGATGACGTTTTCTCCTGCATGGAGGTGCAAAACGGACGGATTACGGCCGTATATAAGGAGCGCCCTGAAGGCGGTAAATACAAAAAGGAAATCTCTCTTGGAGGGAAGCATGTCTATCCGTGCCTGATTGACGGGCACGTCCACATGCTTTTCTCTATTGCTGTTATGGCAATGGGATTTGATGTATGTGAAATAAGACCGGACGGCGTTTTTCCCAATACCATGAAGGGCATTGAGGAGAGAATACGGAAATTTGCCGCTTCAAAGCCACGGAATGCAATAATTGCTGCCAACAACTATATTTTGACGGCGGTTGATGAGGGCAGACTACCCAACAGAACTGAGCTTGACGACTGGGCTGGTGGCCGTGCTATTGTGATATACAATATAGACGGGCACAGCACGGCACTTTCCTCAAAAATGCTGGAAAAACTCGGTATTGACCCTGTAGGCCACGACGGGATTCTTGTTGGTGAGGACAATGAGAGAAATCAGGGCAAGCTGACGGATATTATCGGAGCTTCAATATCTCTACCTGTTCTGGCAAAGGGTATTGCTAATTTTCAAAACGCATGTGCAGTCTATGGAATTAATATTGTAGCTGCGCTTGAAGGAAACGGCGATTCACCGAAGGACCCGACCACAAAGCTTATTATGCGCCTTGCAAGGCATTTTGATATTGGAGTGCGCTTCTATTTCCAGTATTTTGATATAGACAGGGTTGAAAAGCTAAAGTATCTCCAGAGACACCCGCGTATAGGAGGCTGTGGAGACTGGGAGATGGACGGCTCCGTTGGTTCACACACAGCAGCTTTCAAGGTTCCCTATAATGACACAGGCACGACTTCCCCCTGCTATTACAATAGTGAACAGCTGGAAAAGACAGTTGCAGAGGCGGATGAAAGGGGATTTCAGGTTGCAAGCCACGCAATCGGCGAGTGCGCAATAGATATGCTTGCCGATGCACTCAATAAATGCGACGGGCATACTTTCCACCGCATTGAGCATTGCGAGTTTATTTCGAACGAGACATTTGAAAAGCTTCAGCCCCAAAAGTACGCGATAATGATGCAACCGGGATATGCCTGGATTGACAGGCATTATCTGCATACATATTCAAGCTTCCTTACTGATGAGATTATCAACAGGATGAAGCTGAAGAGTCTGTATGATAAAATGTGCGTCTGCGGGTCCAGCGACTCTCCCGTGCAGAGTATAGACCCATATCTTCAGATGCTGGGAATGACGGACTTCTATATTCCAAAAGAATCGTTGAGCCCCTTTGAAGCCTTCAGAGCCTATACTCTGAACCCCGCAAGGGCGATTCTGGAGGAAAAGGACTACGGAACTCTTGAGCTGGGTAAGCATGCAGATTTCTTCACGGCTGATGAGGACTTTTTCCGTTTAAGCCCACAGGAAATATCCGGATTCCACCCGCTGGAGACATATTATGGCGGAATAAAATACAGAGCCAAAAGCGGCTCAGTGGCTGAGCTGCTTATGTCCCTGCTGAAAAAGCCCAAAAAGATATAAGATTATAATTAACTGCGCAGAGAATGCTAAATATGCATCTCTGCGCAATTTATATACCCAATTATCCGGTTGATGAGAAGCTGTATCAGTTTTCCCGATGGCGTAAAATGTTATCTGCAGTGTGTTTAAGCTATCGGCAGAGTTTCTTAAAGTATACCTACCTTCTTTTCGCCCAACCATACAATGCGGGGATTCTTTTTCAGCAGGTAATTAACGAAAAACTGTGCATCCTTCGCTGCTATACCTGAGGTACCGAATACGCTTCCATCCAATGTTTCTATAGAAACCACACATCTGTCTGTGATGTGCACCATATTGTTTTCATAAGTTGCAAGCGGTGTGCCCGAGGCAACAGCAATCATCACGGCATTTCTGTGACTGTTGTACCTAACTACTGACAGGGTGCGGATATCATTAAACTCCAGCGCCAGACCGGGATCATCAAGGAAAAATCCTCTGCTGTTTTCGTAAAGATTGAACATTCCGGATGCCAATGAATCGGATGAATAAATCGGAGCTGTCAGGTCCATATCCGAAAGAATACTCTCGTTACTTTTTCCCTTTTGATAGTTTATGGTCTTACGAAGTCCCTGATTCTTAATGAATAATATGATTCCTGCAAAAGCCGAGCCCAGAAAAATCAGCATAGGAATAATTATGAGGAAGAAGAACTTGCCGTTACTAAAGGATATGCTTGTTAAAACATGCATCATAATGATTGACAGCACAAACAGCCCCAGAAGAATAAATGATGTCTTTTTTAGCTTAGCCGCCTTGTCAGAAACTGAATTTTTCATATGTTTACCTCGCTTCCTTTTTGCACATTATATCAAAAGCCACGAGTTTTTCAAACAAAATTTCGGAGTTTGATTCCTATTAATTAAAATAAAAAAGACAGGAAAAATCCTGTCTCTTTTTGGCGCAGAAGGAGGGATTCGACCTCTGCTGCGGCAGAGGCCGCCTCGGGTTGCAACATGCCACCGGCATGTTGCCAAGTGCCCTCGGAGTTCGAATCCCATTGGAATTAAAAAAAGACAGGAAAAATCCTGTCTCTTTTTGGCGCAGAAGGAGGGATTCGAATTATCAATCCATTAAGAAATGGCAAGAAATGCCCTGAAATCTTTACCGAAATACAGACATATTTTGAGATGTTCTGCAATGCTATGCAAATCCACGCAAAGCGGTAGCGGGAAAAATAGTGGGAAATGTAGCGGGAAAAAATTGCCTGTTTGCGTTCTCTCGCGCGTGCGCGTGCGCGCGTAGGAAAAAGCATTGCTATTTGTATATTACCAATAGTGGTTATTATTAGATTTCTGCAATAAATGTACACAGATGATATATAAATACAGGATGTTGTTTAGGCATCCTGTTGTGTGTTATTGGCAATATTAAGGTTCTGGATCCTCTGTGGGAGTTTCCGGGGGTTCATTTATTCCCATATACTCATCAATATAGTCTGCAAGAACAGACCACGCACGCATCTTCTTTGGCATCTTGCAACAGGAAGCACTACGCGCCCGCTCAAGACAGTATTTACGGCAATCCTCAAGATTCGTGAAATACTTTCCGCTACCATTGAATTGACAGCAATACTTATACTCACTCGGTTCATCTTCTTTGTACTGAATAATTGCCATTCCGGTAACGCTTCCCGCTCTGTGTTCTATTTCATTGAAAGCTAAAACATCCGTTGCCCATTTGTTCTTTAGTGCTTCAATGAAATCTGCTGAATAATTGCTTAAATCTAACACTTAAATCACCTCTGTAATCTTATTTTTTATCTTTTTGGGGGAGATGGGGGAAGAAAAACCAAAGTCTATAGAGATAAGGTATATAGGATTTTATGTTTTGCCCCCCCTGTTCCCCCATTAAAGCCTTAAAAACAACTAAAACTTGTACAAAATTACGGTTTCAGTTAATCAATAAAGGGAGATTGATAACTTTGAATGTCGTACTTCCTGTCGATTAATCCAATGCCATGCCAAGAGGATGCATGATGCCCGCTATTACTCCGTCTGAAACCTCTGTCAAGCATTGCATCCTTGAATTCAGATTGTGTATGTGCAATATCTCCGGCTTCAAAGCAATAGTTTTGATATGCCTTAAACAGAGATTGCACGCCAACATTGAGATTCCGCTCCTCAAGGCAACAATCGTTGATGAATTGCTGAAGCCAATCCTCTTTTATCCTGTAGTCCGCTTTGGCTTCTTCGACAACTTTTGGGATATGCTGAATTCTGCATCCATCTTGATAGAATTTTACAGCACCTTCAACTATCCATTGCAAGATTGCTCCGCCACATTCTTCAACGAGAATATCTGCATAGTTTGTTATTGCTTTATCGCCTGTGGGCATTTCCGCATTACAGGGCAAAATATTAATTCTCCGCCAAGTTCCCTTATCCATGCTGTCAATCGTAGGTAAATAGTTGCTGAACATTACAACATGATGCGTGCGCTCGACATACTCGATGTCGTGATATAACCGCTTTATGCCAAATCCATCTTCAGCAGAACAGACATCTTTCAGCACCTTTGCGTTAAGCCTGTCACCCTTCTGCAACTCGTTGCAAGTACACAGGCGCTTGCCGTAAATCTCCGCATAGAACCCTAATCTGTGGGGGCTGTTTGATGTAAAGATTGATGCATCTACAGCACCAGAATAATCTCCAAGTACGCGTGAAAGCGCACCAAATGTTGTGCTCTTGCCGTTGGAACCATCGCCAACTGCAATAAGCATAGTTTCCTCACATATCTTGCCGATTGCAGACATTCCGATACAACGCTGAAAATAGTCTATCAGTTCTGCATCCCCACATAGGAACATATTAAGAAAATTTTCCCACCGCGCTCTGCCTTTATCAGATGGAGTAAATGGAGAAATCTTGGTGCACAGTGCGCTTGGCTCATGTGGTCTTATCTCTCCGGTTCTTAGGTCAATAATCCCGCTCTCGCAATTCAAATCAAAAGGATTGCTATTTAGTTCTGATGCGGGGATTGTGCATAATGATTCCGCAAGGGAAATCATGTTTTCCAATCCGTTCCGGTTCTTGGTTTTCAGCGAAAAATCAAGATAACGCTTTGAATTCAGACTATTCGTGTTCCCACCTTCTGCAAGATGTACTTCAGCATTAAATTCTGCTTGAGCATCACGCAACTGTGTTTCAGCATAATCCAACGCAAAGCGCATTACCGCGCTGTCATCAACTGTCCAAACCTTTCCATCAAACACCAACCACCCATATGAAGCGCAATAGCGCATTCGGTTGCCGTAAAGAGCAGAAAAACCAATCGCATTATCACTATCCGTGAAATGAAGCGGTTTGGAAAACGATTCCTGTTGATTCTGATTCTTGGCGCTGAAAGAAACGGAAGGAGCAAAAGCGTAAGCGGAAGGCTGTATATCATCATACGCATCCGGTTCAAATAACAGGCGCACATCATGCCAACTCTTGTCCGCACAATGGGCATGGAAGCAATGAAAGCCAAGTCTGCCATCATCGAATTCAAACAAAGATGCATCTTTGCCCTTGTGGGATGAATCAAATGGACATTCGGCAAGGATATACTTTGTTCCACAATTCCACCGCGCGACATCTGTAACCGCGATGTTATGCCTGTCGATAAAATCCTGTAGACTGAATTTTCCGCTTGCTTTATGACTGTTGCGGATGGTGAAACTGTCTGATTTTGGCAATATATCCGCAAGCGCCTGTAACAAGTCAATGCGGTTGATTTCAATAGAATCCGGCTTGCTGATAATTCTTGCCATCCTGTGTGGTCGTTCCTCTGTGCTTGCACCCTTTTGCACCAATGTGCCACCCAATTTGCAAACCCTTGCCGGATTGAATGTACCCGTATCAACCTTGACAGCCGAATCAGAAAACAACATATCAAGTGCTTTTAAGCAATCCTCAACAAGTTTTTTGTTTTCTGCCGTATTCGGCAAATCCAGCTTGTAATAGAGATGAATTCCGTTGCCGGAAAGTGCAACTACAGGATCGTTCCATCCTGCTCCATGCAGATATTCATTAATCAAATCCGCCTTCCGTTTGGATGCTTCAAGTTCTTCATTAGTTGAAGATGTTCCGCTTGGGCGCTCACAATCCAAATCAATGAAAAACCAAGAGTATGAAACAATATCACCATCGTTTGTAGTAGGTGATGCATATTCAATGAAACGATTGCGCTGTGTGCGAGAAAAGCAAGCCTTATCAATGCAATTGAGCGTAATATATGCTTGTGCGTTTTCTTTTGGATGCACCTTCTTTAACTGTTCAAGCAATATATCTGGACTATCAAAATACCCGCTCATGTTCCATTTTCCCGCATTGCTTGCAATGAAGCGCACCTCAAACAATTCACCATTCGGCTTCAAAGTGCCAATGCACTCGCGTATTTGCTTCTCACTATATTTCAAATTGTTGCCCCCTGTATGTTTTACTCATTCGCCAAATCTCTCAATATACTGAATCTGTGCCGGAACAGACACACCAAGTTCAATTGCATACTCACGAACAATCTTTGCATCTGCTTTTGAGAACAGGAAAGCAAAATAACTAACATTCTTCCCGCTCTCATCTGCAACAAAATACTGTTCCGGAGTATACCATTCTTCAAGCACAAGTGTTTCGGTAAGCGCATCATTACATTGCAAAATAACCAAATATTTGATATTATTACCTTCGTTGAAAAGGTCATAGCCCTTACCGCTTTGATTTTCAGCGCCCCGCTCAATCTGTGCGCCACCACAGGAGCGGGATTTTTCTTTAATAAACATTGTTTTCATCTCCTTGTGAAAATAAATAAAGTTTAACTCAAAAAACGGCATCCTGTTGCCGTTATTAACGTTTCCCAATATCATTATGGGTAACAATCAAAGTGCGCTTAAAAACGCTAATTTTTGCTATTTTCAGCAACATCTATCCATTGCGGTTTGCTTCATCTGTGCTTCAATCCATTCGTCCAATCCCGCTCTGCTAATTAATGTTCGTCCACCAATCTTAACCGCCGGAAAGTCTGCTCTGTGCAACAGCTCATATACTTTGCGCTCTGAAACAGAAAGAAGCATAGCGGTATCATGTACAGATAGTGCAACCTTTTCAGATATTGGACACGGAATCTTTTCTGCTTGTTTCATATATTGCTTCTCCTTCCTCACCTTTTTCAGCCTGTCTTTCCCAATAGCGCTCATTGATTTCTGCTACCTTCTTTTTGTTCTGTGCTCGCCATCTACGCTGATATGCATTTCGCTTTAATCTTGCATCTTCAGTAAGCATCCGTTCACCCCCTTTCAAAAAGCTTCATTTTCATCTTGACATTTTGTACCCAAAGGTTTATCTTAGGTACGAAATGACAATAACAAAGATGAACAAAATAGTCAATAGGTTTTGTACCATAAAAGAAAATTAGGTACAAAAAGCAAAAATAAGGGAGAACAACAATATGGATGGGTACAGTTTCGATAAGCAAATAGGACAGCGCTTGATGCGGTTACGGAGAGATTCACAACAGGAAACCGTAAACCAAATGAAAGAAGCGGGATTTGATGTTTCAAGAGAATTGCTTACTAAATGGGAAAGCGGAGAGCGACACATCAAAGCAGAAGATATTGCAATGCTTGCAAGGTTCTACAATGTTTCCTGTGATTACTTGCTGGGATTATCAGATGCGAAATCACCGGATATAACTGTACAGGCAATATGCCAGTATCTTGGAATATCTGAGGATGCGGTTGCGAATATCTGCAAGATTAATTTTAGCTTGCGAAAGATTGAAGAAAGAACAACATTAGCAACAGACAAAAATTGCATGGATGCTATTAATGCTTTTATTTCAAGCAGAGATTTCTTCAAATTCGCGGATGCGATTGGATGGCTGTTCAACAGGATTGAACAGGGAGAAATCGTTAGCAAGCAATATGCAGATTTCATTAAAAACAATTCAGCGCTGAATGATATGGAATTCGCCAAGTTTAGGATATATCAAACCGCGACAGAGATAGCAGAAACATTCTATGAAAATACAAAGAATAAACTCATGAGTAATATGGAAAGCGCTTTACAGGAAGGGGAATAACAATGAACAACAAACCAAAGAAAAGACCGAATGGCAACGGCTCAATCCGTAAAGTAATCAAAGAGAAGAACGGCAAATCTTATGAATATTGGGAAGCTACCATAACAGTAGGATATGATACAGGCACAGGAAAGCAAATTCGCAAATCCTTCACAGGCAAAACCCAAGCTGAAGCACTTGCAAAAATGAATCAAGCAATAGCGGACATTCAGAATGATGACTATATTGAGCCTACAAAGATGACAGTTTCAGAATGGCTTGATATTTGGCTGAAAACATATTGTGTTGGTGTTAAGTATCAGACAATGAAGAAATACAGGACGGATTGCGAGTATCACATAAAGCCCGCTCTTGGTGCAATTCAGTTAAGCAAACTTTCCAACAGACAGATTCAGACATTCATCAACAATCTTGCAAAGAGCGGTAAGGTTCACAGCAGAAAGGACAGGGCAACAGGCAAGCAGATAGTGACAACTGAAGGTCTTTCTCCCAAGAGTATTAAGAATATTTATGGAGTTTTGGAAAAAAGCTTAAAGGATGCCACAATAGCGGAGTATATAAAAAAGAATCCCGCAACAGGCACAAAGCTTCCAAAGATGGCAAAGAAGGATGTAAAGCCGTTATCAATCCAAAGCTACAGGGATTTCCAAAAGGCTATTGTGGGCAATAAGTATGAGAACATCCTCACACTTATCTTGTACACAGGAATGCGGGAAGGAGAAGCGCTTGGCTTAACTTGGGATTGCGTAAACTTTGATGACAGTACAATAACCATTAATAAGCAATTACAAGTGCGCCCCGCAAAAGAAGGCGGATATGCATTAGATTCCGTAAAGAGCGCTGAATCGAACAGAACACTTGTTGTGGAAGCATCTGCAATGAATCTTCTGAAGAAGCAGAAAATTGAACAATCAAAGCAGAGATTGAAAGCTGGAGCAATGTGGCAAGCTTGGAACACATCAGAAGAAAGAGCAAAAGCATTTGTGTTTACCAATGATATGGGGAAGCCTTATTCTCCTGTAAATGTCTATAAGGCATATAAGAGAATTGCTGAATCAATCGGTATTCCGGAATCAAGAGTTCACGATTTACGGCACACATATGCAACCCTGTCATTTGCGTTGGGAGATAATGCAAAAACAGTTCAGAGCAACTTGGGGCATTCTAACAGCAATTTCACGCTTAACACCTATGTTCATCCCACAGAGGAATTGAAGAAAGAAAGTGCTTCACGCATGGATGCATTCATCAATGATGTTTCAAGCAAGATAGGCTGAACAAATGCATTGCCAAACAGTAGCATTCCATATACAAAATAAAATAAAATCGGTAGGTTATTAAGCCTACCGATTTCTTTTTGTGCCCGTATATTATTAGAATAATGTGATTAAAAATTTGATACATCATATTAATAATCATATTGAGGTTCATAATGGTCGATTATCCAATCATAGAAGTATTCTTTGATTGCATCCGAATAATCTGCGTTAGGATTATAATCCCAAAGTGAATCATAAAAATCCTCAATACACTCATCTGGAATGTCCCCATAGTCAATATCATACTCATAGTCGCGTTCATCGTATTCAATTTTCTCATACCTATAATGATTTTTTATATTGTATGCATGATATCTGCCAAGCGATTCAGCAGACAAAAAAACATCATAGTCTTGTTGAGAAAAATCATAGTAATAATACTCTCCTGTATTTCTGAACTCCACATACAATGTTTGAGTAGAAGCTCGATAACCAACTTTCGAGAAAGCTGTTGAATCCGGAGTATCACGATAGTTAAAACTGTTACGATACTTTTCGTCATCGCGAGTTAACGAATACTTTTGATTATCTTCAAAGCAATAAACATCGATGTTGTTCAAATCATTAATAGTAAATTTAAAAACATCTATGCTATCTGATGCATTTTCAAGTCTGTATATTCCATCATCAAATTCAAAATATGAATCATCGAGCGTTGAGTATGGGAGATTGTATCTTGCGTAGTAAGAATCGTTATCATCACTAAATGAGAGGTAATGATATTTCTCATTATTGTTAGTGGAATGCCAATGACCTTCGAGAAAGCCACATGCAAATGGAGTGTTTTGTAGAAGCGCATCTTTTGCCGGTTCAAATGGGAGAAGTTTGCAGAGCTTTTCGAGTGTGGATTCAGGCGCACAGTTTTGCCCCATTGCAGAACATACAATTGCATAGGAAGAACTGTCTTTATAATTATCAAGTAGTTTTATGTACTTGAATGCATCACTATACTTTTTAGCTTCAAACAGTGAAAGACCTTCTTCGTATATTTGCTGTTCTATTGTTTCAAGTGCTGGTTCTGCATATTTATAGCTGTTTCCATCTAATTTGGTTAGTCTTTGTATTGTCTTTTCACAAGATGCACTGCTATCTATATTGAACGAAGAAACAGTATCTAAAAATTCATATAAATCTTTGTCGACTAACTTTAACTTTTCGGGGAAGAATAGGTTTTCCTGTGCTATAGAGTAATCACCATTTGCAACATGTTTTATCGTTTTGTCATAGTTCAATCTACAGACAAATGTAAAAGTGATTAGAATAAAGACTGGAATAAAAAGAAAACAGACAAACTTGGAAATTACTTTTTTAGAAGAAAAAACAATTTCGGTATTAAATAATGAGTTGTTTTTCTCTGTTGCCTTAGCCTCATAAATAATCGCATATGAGTTATAAATCACAACCATTAATGAAAGAAAAGCAAAATAATAAAACCCAATTGCAATCATCCATATAGAAAACATTGTTGCTATGAATATCTTTAGTGTGAAGAATATATATTCTTTATTCTCAGATTTCATTTTAACTCCTATGTTAATCGTACAATGTAGATCGGATGTAACAGGCACAATATATCATTGCTGAAAGTGTTAGTCAACTCCGTTAACATCAGCAACAGGACAGCAAATCTACAGGACAAGTATTAACTGTGTGATGGATATTAATATATATCTATATACAAGCGTACCCCCATTTTTTCCGCCCCCGTGGGGGGATGCCCCCACCCAAAACATAGCGCTTTAGGAAGCACTACATACATCGCGCGCACCACCTTTATTGCGCCAGAGCGTGGGGAGTGAGCAACCGATTGGAGCGGGATTAATGATAGACATTTGGAGCGGGAATAATGCCTGTTTTTTATGTTGGTAGCGGGAAATGTAGCGGGAAAAGCCAAAAAACGGCAATAAAAAATCCCCAAATTCATCAGAATTTAGGGAAAAATAATATGGCGCAGAAGGAGGGATTCGAACCCTCGAAACGCTTTTGACGTTTACACGATTTCCAATCGTGCGCGCTCGACCAACTACGCGACTTCTGCACGTTTGCTCAGCTTGCATATTATAAGGGTTGCCTGAATAAAAGTCAAGGATTTTATAATGCAAATTTCTGCAAAAACATTTGTTTGGTTGCAGACATATAAATATTGTGCTATTATTACACGCGGCATTCTGCAAGAAATGCCGATTCATAAAAGGAGCACTGAATGGATACAGAATTTTGGGATAAAGAAATAGAAACTATGCCGGTTGAAAAAATCCGAGAACTCCAGTGGGATAGAATGAAGCGCATAGTGGATTATGCATATAACAATGCAGCTTTCTATAAAAATATGTATGACTGTGCAGGTATTACTCCCGCTGATATTAAAACATGGGATGATTTCAGAAAGCTTCCAACCTTTGCAAAGCCTGACATGAGAGCGGATATTGAAAAGAATCCTCCGTACAGCAGTCTCCTTGCAATGGATACGAAGGAAATCAACTTCATTTCAAATTCAAGCGGTACAACGGGACAGCCTATGATAAGTCCCTACTGTAAAGAAGAGTTTGAGACAATTGTTGATGTATCAGCAAGAATGTTCTATGCTCAGGGACTGAGGAAAGAAGATGTGTATATGCACTGCCTTAATCTGTCTCTGTTTGTTGCATCACCTTCCATTCTATCTGTACAGAGAATAGGCGCGGCAACGGTTTGGGCGGGTATTCTCCCTCACGAACGCCTTCTGCAGATGGCACAGGCTGTGGGAGCAACGACCTTGCTCACAACACCTTCATTTGCATGGAGATTTGGAGTGAAGCTCAAGAATGAAGGCTATGACTTACAGAAAGATTTTAAGATAAAGAGATTTATCGTTGCAGGCGAACCGGGCGGATGTATACTTGAGACCCAGCGCGCTCTAAGAGAGGTGTGGGGCCAGGACCTTCAGATAGGTGAGGTATACGGGCTTAGCGAAGCGTTTGCGTGCCTTGCAGGTGCATGCCGGGTGCATGACGGACTGCATATTGCGGAAGATCACATTCTCATCGAAATAATCGACCCGGAAACAGGAAAAGAAGTTCCTGACGGGGAGCGGGGAGAGATTGTTGTAACCGCATTGACAAAGTACTGCAGACCGATGATAAGATACCGCACGGGAGACATCGGCTGGATAGACAGAAGCATCTGCGAATGTGGCAGAACTCATGCCCGTATCCATGTGGTCGGTAGAAGAGACGATATGTTCATTGTTTCCGGTGTGAATGTATTCCCCTCGGATATAGAGGGTGTAATCAGGCACATGCCTGAATTAAACGGAGAATTTGCTATACATCTCCAGAGTGACAGACTGTCCACCAGCTATACTGTTGATGTTGAGAGGAACCCTGCATGTACACTCTCATACGATGAGATAGCACTTAAACTAAAGAAACTGCTTAAGAAAATTCTCATTGCTGCACCAAAGGCAGTAAATGTATTTGAAGACAATACTCTGCCCAGAACTGAAATGAAGGCAAAGAGAATAATAGACGAAAGACACTGACCGGTAGAAATTTAATAATCCTAATAGACCGAAACAATACTGCTTCGGTCTATTTAATTTAGTTGACATAATACCTATCACGGAGTATAATAGTACAAAATTAAGGCGGAGGGCAAAAATGATTAGTGGCATCTATGCCAAACAGTATATGCAGAAGTTGAGAACCCCGGCGGAGGCAGCTATGCTGGTTAGAAACGGGTACTGGGTGGACTATGGACAGTCTTGCTCTTTTCCGGAAGCTTTTGACTATGCATTGGCTGAAAGACGAGACGAGCTAAGAGATGTGAAAATCCGAAGCGCTGTTGCTCTCAAGCCGGTTCAGGTTGTTGAAAAAGACCCGGAGATGCAGAGTTTTATATATAATGTCTGGCACTGTTCCTCGATTGATAGAAAGTATTTAGATATGGGTTCGGCTTTCTGCTCTCCTATGCTTTTCAGATACTATGGTTCCTATTATAAAAAAGGATACTGTAAGGTTGATGTTGCAGTTGTAATGGTGGGACCCATTGATGAGGAAGGATATTTTTCTTTCGGACTTACTAACGGAACAATAAAAGATATTCTAGATTCGGCAAAATATATCATTGTGGAAGTCTGCGATGAGATGCCTAAGATTAGTGGGCTGAAGGATGATAAAATTCACATATCAAAGGTTGAGTATATAGTTGAAGGTCATTCAGGCTTAAGCTTGGTTAAACCGGGAGCAATTACCGATATTGACCGTAAGATAGCTGAAAACATATTCCCGTATTTATATGACGGTATAACTTTACAGCTTGGAATAGGAGGCTTACCAAGCTCACTTGGAATGCTGATTGCGGATTCGGATTTAAAGAATCTGGGTATGCACACCGAAATGTTGAGCGACGGTTACCTCAAACTTTTACAGAGTGGAAAGATAAACAACATAGAAAAGCCTGTCCATACAGGGAAAAGCCTCTTTTCGGTCTGCTTCGGATCAAGAGAACTTTATAATTATATTGATGGCAATTCCGATATTCTTTCCGCACCGACGGACTATATAAATAAGCCTGAACTTATACGCGAACTGGACCACTTCGTGTCGATAAACGGCTGTATAGCATGTGACCTATATGGTCAGGTGGATTCTGAAAGTGTTGGGACTAGAATGATAAGCGGTACGGGAGGACAAGTGGACTTTATCATTGGAGCCTATGAAGCAGAGCATGGACAGGCCTTTTTGACCATGGCATCTGCAAGAACCGATAATGAAGGAAACCTTCATTCAAATATCATTCCACGTTTTACGGGCGGAGATATTATTACTACTCCTAGAACAGTGGCACCGGTCCTTGTTACCGAATACGGTACAGCAAATCTCATAGGGAAGACAACTTGGGAACGCGCTGAGGCCATAATAAACATTGCGCACCCTGATTTCCGCGATGAACTGATAGCGGCAGCGGAAGCACAGAAAATCTGGCGTAATTCCAACAGACGCTGACATAAGTTGCAACATTAACAGATTATTAAAGATAAATCTGTATAAAAGTGTTATTTTCCAATCAAAGAACAAATGAATAATTCGGAGGTATTGAAATGAAAAAAATACTGGCACTTGTTATGGCAGTTCTCATGATTCTCTCCCTTGCCGCATGCGGTTCAAAGGAAGCTGTGAAACAGGAAGCGGACGAGAACGGAGAAATGATAAATGCAAATATTGTAAATCCCGTTAGAGAAGCAACGGAGAAGTCTATTCTTGAGGAAACAGGAATCGACCTCGTTGCACCCAAGGGTGCGAAAGATGTGAGGTATTCCACAATAAATGCAAACAGTACTATTGCGCAGATGAAGTTCAGCCTTGACGGCAAAGAGTATAATTACCGTGCTATGTCCGCTTCTGAATACTCCGATATTTCCGGAATGTACTATGAGTGGACAGAGACCGAGCCTACAAATCTAGGCGGCCTTATTGCCGAAGTCTCCTATATACCTGGTGAGCAGGGAATAATCACCTGGTATGATGTCGTACCCGGACTCCTCTACAGCCTTTCTGTTGATAGCGGCGCAAGTGCGGACCTGCTAAAAAAGGTTGCAGGTCAGGTGTTCGTGCCTGCTCAGGGTGAAGTGGACGGAGATTTTGATAGCGTATTTGCAGGTTTGCTTGCAGACATTCAGAAGAACTGCGAGGTTGGAACAGCAGGCAGTAGCCTAAAGGGTGCAATTTATGCAGGAAAACTGCTGGATGCCTTTGTTGACTATAAACCGGATGCGGCAGCTGTTCAGTCTGCTGTTTCATCCTACTATATCTCACTGGGAAGCAAAGCAAAGGCGAATTTCGGTGACCAGATGAATCTTGTATGCTCTCAGGCCGAACAGCTTCTTGGGGAGAACGGCGAGGCACTTCTCTCTGATTGCGGATATCAGGCAAAGAACTACCCATGGGACGCTTCACTTATGTCGGCATATGTAAATGCAATGAAGATAAGCTGAGAAGTTAACACATGAAAGCAAAAAATAGTGTTATTTTCGCATTTATGTTCTGCATTCTGGCGCTCACATTATGTGCCTGCAGATTGCAGAATGTTGTACCGCCGCAGATTCAGCCCGCTGTGCAACAGCCTCAGACTGTTGAATCCACACCTGAACCGACTCCTGAACCCACACCTGAGCTTCAGCCTATTGATTATTACAGAGATATTCTGAACCGCTGGTACACAGCAGCTGTTGAGAAATGGGACATGGAAACTCTTGAGAACAACTCCCTTAACTATATGGCCGCCTATTGCTACGCGGACAATCCTACGGACAGGCTCGGATTTCAGCTTAGAGACCTTGACGGAGACGGTATTACGGAGTTGCTTGTAGGATCAATGATGGGAGACGACTATCAGGATCTTATTGTGTTGGAGCTGTATACTGTAAAGGACGGTAGCCCTGTGCAGGTTTTCAGTAGCGGTGAGCGTGACAGATACTACCTGTGCTCAGACGGCACATTCGCAAATGAGGGTTCAAGCAGTGCTTTTGAAAGCACATACAACTATTACAGCTATACAAACGGAGAGCTTGTGCTTAACGGAAGCGTGAAATTCGATATGGCGGCAAACAGAGAACAGCCATACTTCTTTGAAACGAGTGGAGAAAGAATCAATGTGGATGAGGCAAGCGCTACTGCAAAGATTAATGAGTATAAGGCTTTGTACGTAAAGCCCGGATACACTCCTTTCTCACAGTACCAATAAATATACAGAAAAAACCGGGAGGGCATTTCTGCTCTCCCGATTGTTATAACTATTCTTTATTTTCAGAATCCGGCGTTGATGAAAGCCTGCTTCCAGTCGGCGATGTACTGAGCGTAGACGCGGTACAGCTCGCCAAGATTGTATCTGCTGTCAAGAACAGAGTATATTCTCGCGGTGTCTCCACCTGTAAGCAGACCAACGCCAACGCAAAGAGCGCCAAGAATTATTACTATAAGAACAAGTATTCCAACTATCTTCCAGCCTTTTTTCATTTTACCTGTTCCTCCTTGTAACAGATTCTTCCTCCCAGTTTGATTGCTCCGTTAATCAGGCTTACAATGGCACCGCCCAGGAACCACACAAAAATCCAGAAGAAGAGGACTCCAAGAGCAATCAGAACCAGAGAAACGCCAAGGACAACCAGTATATCTGCGAAAACACTGAAGCTGCCAAACGCCGAACCGAGGGCACTGAATCCACACACGACGACGATGCCTGCAAGAGCGAAGAAAAGAAGTGCAGGGATCAGGAGGATTAAAATACCCAGTGCAGTTATTGGTACAGCAAGAAGAATATAGAGTATAAGCAGAAATATTCTTGGTTTGCGTACAGTATGGGTATCACTTAGCTCAGAACCGGGAAGCTTTGTGAGGATTGAGTCAGCCGTGTCAACCGAACTGATATCAAGCTGCTCAATAGACTGAATAGTATCATCTTTTCTGACCTGTTCGGTAACGGGTTGCACAGGGGCAACGGTTACCGGCTGAGGCGAAACAGGAGCGTTCGTTTCGGCAGTGCTAATCTCGTCGTTGATTTCAAGCTTGTCGAGGAAAGTATCGACTGTGCTGTTTGTGGCAGCAGGAGTGACGGCGGGTTGCGTAGCCCAGACGGGCTGAACATACTGTACCGGATTATCTGCAGGGACTGCCGGTTGTTGAATGGAAGTAGATAGTTCTGCAGCAGGTTGCTGAATAGGTACAGGGGCCTCTACGGCAGCAGGTTGAACCTGAGGTGCAACCGTTGGAGCAGACGTTGGAGACGATGCCTCCTGAACTGTCTGTGGTACAGCAGAACTTACGGGAACGGTAACTGCGGGAGTGCTTAGATTGTTACGCGTAGCAGCGTCATTCATAAATGCAGCTGCCTCGTCAGGCATATTTGCGGAATAATCTACAATCGGAGCAGCAGACGCTGTTTCGGTGGAACCTGAATTGAAAGTATCTACCTCGTTTTGGGAAGCTTCAGGGTTATCTGCGACTGATTCCTCGGCAAAGAATGAAAGCTGATCTTTCAAAACAACAGGTGCGTAGGACTGTTCCTCAAGAGCTTCCTCATGTATGTCATTTATTGTAGAAACAAAGACAGGAAGTGCCCCTCCGGAAACCTGAGCTGAATCCTTGCCGCTCTGAGACTGGACCTCAAGCTTACGTGCCTTCGCATCATATACTCGTGCAAGAACTACTGCCTGACGTGTCGGGGAAACCAGAAAGCTTAAAAGCGCCTGTTCATCTTCTGCATCGTCAAACATTTTTTCATACATACCCAGGGCAGTCTGTCTGTCCTCTTCATACATAAAGGTCAGAAGCTTGCCCAACTCAGCAAGAAACTTACGTCTGTTAATTACACTCACCTCGCTTGAATACATTCCATAATATTATAATGTTTCTGCCTTGTTTGGTCAAGCGGTAAAATTCCTTGACGAAACAATCGGTAGAGAATATAATACTGAAGCTTAATAAAAACGGCAGGACAAGGGTCCCGGCGGAAAGGAAGTTGAATTATGGCAAAAGATAAGAAAGTTGAACAGATAACTGATATGGAGGTTGATTTCGCCCAGTGGTTCACGGATGTGTGTACCAAGGCGGAACTTGTGGATTACTCTGGAGTCAAGGGCTGTTTCGTGCTACGCCCCTACGGTTATGCAATTTGGGAGAATATTCAGAAGACACTTGACGAGATGTTCAAGCATGACGGACATGAAAATGTATCCATGCCTATGCTTATCCCCGAAAGCCTTCTGCAGAAGGAAAAAGACCATGTTGAGGGATTTGCACCTGAGTGCGCTTGGGTTACTGTAGGCGGTCAGGAGGAGCTCCCGGAGCGTCTCTGCATCCGTCCAACATCAGAAACACTGTTCTGTGATCACTGGAGTCATGTCCTCCATTCATGGAGAGACCTGCCCATGCTTTATAACCAGTGGTGTTCGGTGCTCCGCTGGGAGAAGACAACACGTCCCTTCCTCAGAGGCAGAGAATTCCTCTGGCAGGAAGGCCACACCATTCATGCAACGGAAGAGGAAGCGCGTAAGGAGACCCTCCAGCAGCTGGAAGTCTATGCTGACCTCTGCGAGAATTGGCTCGCAATGCCGGTTATCCGTGGTAACAAGACCGAGAAGGAAAAATTCGCCGGTGCTGTTAATACATACACGATTGAATGCATGATGCACGACAAAAAGGCTTTGCAGTCCGGTACAAGCCACTACTTCGGAGACGGATTTACAAAGCAGTTTGATATAACATTTACGGACAAGGATAACCAGCAGAAGCATCCGTTCCAGACCTCATGGGGCCTTTCCACAAGAATTATAGGCGGAATTATCATGACTCACGGAGACAACTCCGGCCTCGTTCTGCCTCCAAAAATCGCTCCTATTCAGGTCATTGTTGTTCCTGTCGCCCAGCACAAAGAGGGTGTTGTTGAAGCTGCAGAGGCTCTCTATAACCGCCTTAAGGCTGCAGGAATCCGCGTAAAGATTGATGAGAGCGACAACTCTCTGGGCTGGAAGTGTGCCCAGTATGAGATGAAGGGCGTTCCTCTGCGCGTTGAACTCGGACCAAAGGACATTGAAAGCGGCTGCTGCATGGCTGTTCGCAGAGACAACGGAGAAAAGATTTCAGTATCTCTTGATGAGCTTGAGGCTCGCATTCCCGAATTGCTGGCTGCGGTGCAGAAGGGGCTTTATGAAAAAGCCGAAAAGAACCTGCTTGAACACACCTACGAGGCACATTCCCTCGAGGAAGCAAAGGAACTGCAGGAAAAGAACGGCGGATTTATCAAGACAATGTGGTGCGGAGACCTTCAGTGCGAGCTTGATATGAAGGAGAAGGCGGGAATGTCCTCACGCTGCATCCCCTTCAAACAGGAAAAACTTGATGACGTCTGCGCGTGCTGCGGAAAGCCGGCAAAGACGATGATTTATTGGGGAATCGCATACTGATGCCAACAACTACATATTATCTGATTGTTGCGCTTATCGTGCTGTTAATATGGCGATTTCTGAGCAACCATGTCAATTTTGCGGAAATTGATATGGACGGAAATGTTATAACGGATGCAGCCCCTCGAGGAACAGACTACTGCGCAATGATAATGTCTCTCATTTCAGATGAGGCAAAGAAACCGTCCGCGGAGCTGACGGCCTGCCTCAGTAAGATTGCCGGTATTGCGGATATAGAGTGTAGCGATTCAATTATGATATACGACCGTGAGAATAATGTTGTCCTAATACCTGCCAAACTGATGAGATCGGTAAAAAAAGGCAATCAGCTCGCAGCGAAGAAAGCAATGAGGTTTATTAGTAAGTATCCGAACTGCAGTATCTGCATCGGTGGAATTGAAGAAAAAAGTGAGTAGTAAAAAATACATTTACATACAGATAGTACTGCTGCTTGTACTGTGTATGCTTTTGGTGGCCTGTGGGGCACAGACTGACTCAGAAGCAGATTTTGCCCAGAGTGCTGCTGACCAGATTGATACAGCAGAGGCTGTTATGACTCCGGCTCCGGAGCCTACACAGACTCCTCAGCCGGTGACACCGAGCCCCGAACCCACACCTGAACCGACTCCGGAACCGACACCTGAGCCCACTCCAAGTCCCACACCGATTCCTGTACAGATTCCGACAATCGAAACAACGATGGAAAAGCCAGGATGGGTCACAGCCTCCATGGTGAATGTACGCGAGTATCCGGGTACCACATATAATGTGATTGGAAGCTGCAACAAGAACCAGCAGGTGACCATTCTCGGGTCTAACGGTACATGGGTAAAGGTGATTGTTGAAGGGAAAACGGGCTATATCCATTCCGACTATGTTACAGATGTGGAGCCGGTCGTGCCGGTTTCTGAGGAGACAAACGGCAACGGGGACCACATTCTCACCTTCAGCGGCGAGTATACGATGAATCCCGGCGCCACTGATTACTCATATATCCAGAACAGGATTATTGAACTGACTAATGCTCAGAGGGCTGCTTACGGTTTGTGGAGTCTCAGCTATGATTCCAATCTTCAGAGCACAGCCAGCACACGTGCAGCTGAGCAGGCGAGTCTGTTCTCCCATACAAGACCGAACGGCACAGAGTGGAGCACGGCATTTCCTGCAGGGTATCTCAACATTGGAGAAAACCTTGCCGAGTGCAGTAATATTGTTAATGATGAGGAGTTTGCTTCATCCTGCGTCTCCTGGTGGATGCAATCAGAGGGGCATAGAGCAAATATTCTGAATTCCGCTTTTAACCGGATCGCCGTAGGTGTATATGTTTCCGGTGGTTATATGTATGCCGTTCAGTCATTTGGAGGCTGAGCATGAAAAAAATCCGCTTCGGCGGATTTTTTTATTGAGTATCAGTATTACAGCTCTTTCGTAATTAGTTCTGTGTATTCCTTGCAGCTCATATCCTCTGGTTTTGAAGGGCATTTCTCAAGCGCAGAGGCAAGCCTGTCTGCCTTTTCCTGAAGGCAGATGTGTCTTAACAGCATTTCTGCAGCGGCAAGTATGCTTGAAGGATTGGCGTATGCTCCGCGACCTGACTCAATCATCCTTGGAGCACTGCCATGGATTGCCTCAAACATTGCCCAGCGGTCACCTGTGTTAGAGCTGCCTGCGGTGCCTACACCGCCCTGAATCTGTGCGGCCTCGTCTGTGATTATATCGCCGTAGAGATTCGGCAGTACAAATACCTGAAAGCGGTTGCGGGTCTTTTCGTTAACAAGGTTTGCAGCCATGATGTCTATATACCAGTCTTCAGCCTCAATCTCAGGATATTCGGCGGCGATTTCATGGCAGATTTCAGAAAAACGTCCGTCGGTTTTCTTCATGATGTTTGCCTTGGTTACGATTGCAACATTGGACTTGCCGTTTTGTTTGGCGTACTCAAATGCAGCATGGGCGATTCGTCTCGTTCCGGCATCTGTTGTTACCTTGAAATCCATATCCAGCTTGCCGGGAATCTCAACCCCACGGCTGCCGAGAACATATTCACCCTCGGTGTTCTCGCGGAAGAATATCCAGTCTATGCCTTCCTCCGGGAGCTTTACGGGGCGAATGTTTGCATAGAGGTCAAGCTCCCGGCGCAGGGTTACGTTGGCACTCTCCATGCTTCCACCCTTAGGGGTGGTGGTGGGCCCCTTAAGCAGAACGTCACAGGCTCTGATTTCCTGCAGCACATTGTCAGGCACTGATTTACCAAGAGCCATGCGGTTTTCAATGGTGAGACCCTCAATGTTCTCCAGCTCGATGCGGCCGGATTTGATTTCGTCAGCGAGAAGCTTGCGAAGAACAGCCTCTGCTGATTCAAATATGATAGGGCCTATCCCGTCACCGGGAATAAGACCTATTCTTATCTTATTACACTTGCTGAAGTCTTTCGGGGCTTCGGCATTTTCCATTCTGAGCTGCCGCTCCAACTGCTCCGTAATCAGTGTACGGAAGCTTTCAACGGCGCTGTCTATGTATTCTGTGTATTCATTCATCAGTTGTTCTGCTCCCTTGTGTAGTTTAGAAGTCCGCCTGCCAGAAGTATATCTCGCTGACGCTCCGTAAAGCTGCAGGAGAGCGGGATGTCACCGGCAGGGCAGCGAAGAGTGATGTTCCCGCTTTTCAAGCCTTCAAGTACTCCGCAGATGCTAATCTCATTTCCCTGGGCTAGAAGTTCATAGTCCGTGGGGTTTGAAAATGTCAGCGGTAGGATACCTGCATTGATAAGGTTTGCAACATGGATTCTTGCGAAACTCTTAGCTATGACTGCCCTGACACCCAGATAGAGCGGGACCAGAGCTGCATGCTCACGGGAGGAACCCTGACCGTAGTTTTCGCCGCCGACAATTATGCTCTGCCCTGCGGCCTTTGCCCTGCCAGGAAAATCAGGGTCGCACACAGTGAAGCAGAATTCGGAGAGCTTTGGAATATTCGAGCGGTAGGGGAGAATCTTGGAGCCCGCGGGCATTATGTGGTCGGTTGTGATGTTGTCTCCAACCTTCAGGCTCAGCTTTGCCTCAATTCTGTCCGTGAGAGGGAGACTCTCAGGCATCGGTTTGATGTTGGGTCCCCTAAGAACCTCAACGCCTTCGGAAGATGGAGCAGGAGCAAGAACTGCACTGTCATTTACTGTGAAGGTCTCAGGCAGAGTTATGTCCTTCGGAAGGTCCAGCAGCCTCGGGTCTGTTATTTCACCGGTGAGCGCTGCGGCAACAGCCGTCTCAGGAGATACGAGATAGACCTTTGCATCCTTTGTTCCGCTACGGCCCTCAAAGTTCCTGTTAAAGGTTCTGAGGCTCACACCCGCGGAGTTGGGGGAGAATCCCATGCCTATGCAGGGTCCGCAGGCACATTCAAGAAGCCTTGCGCCTGAGCTGATTATATCTGTGAGAGCACCGCAGTCTGCCAGCATGCTCAGCACCTGTCTGGAACCGGGGGATACAGACATGCTCACATCCGGGGAAACGGTCTTTCCTTTGAGCATTGAAGCGACCTTCAGCATGTCAAGAAGTGAAGAGTTCGTGCATGAACCCACGCAAACCTGATTGACCTTCGTGCCCTTCAGTTCGGAAACCTTTACTACGTTGTCAGGCATGTGGGGGCAGGCAATCAGAGGTTCGAGCTCGCTCAGATTGATATCAATCACTCTGTCATATTCGGCATCGGGGTCGCTCTCCAGAGCTATGTAATCCTCTTCGCGGCCCTGCTTTTTGAGAAAATCTCTTGTAATCTCATCTGAGGGGAATATAGAGGTTGATGCACCGAGTTCGGCACCCATGTTGGTGATTGTGGCTCTTTCAGGCACAGAGAGTGTCTTTACACCCTCTCCGCCCCATTCAATCAGTGCGTTTACCCCACCCTTGACGGAAAGAATCCGCAGGATTTCAAGGCTTATATCCTTTGCACTGACTCCGGGAGCAAGCTTTCCGGTAAGATTGACTTTATAGAGCTTTGGCATGTTTATGTAGTACGCTCCGCCGCCCATGGCTACCGCAACATCCAAGCCTCCGGCACCGAAGGCGAGCATTCCCAGTCCGCCCGCCGTGGGAGTATGGCTGTCTGAGCCGATAAGCGTTTTACCGGGCTTACCGAAGCGTTCAAGATGGACCTGATGGCAGATTCCGTTTCCGGGACGGGAAAAATAAACACCGTACTTTGAAGTCACGGACTGTATATATCTATGGTCATCCGCATTTTCAAAACCGGACTGCAGCGTGTTGTGGTCAATATATGCGATGCTGAATTCCGTCTTGACGCGGTCTATCCCCATAGCCTCCAGTTCCAGATAGGCCATGGTACCGGTGGCATCCTGAGTGAGAGTCTGGTCAATTCTAAGCCCGATTTCCGAGCCGGTCTTCATCTCTCCCGAAACCAGATGCGCCCGGATAATCTTCTGTGCAATTGAAAGCCCCATCTTCAGCCCTCCTCCCCATTAAACTCAAGAATGTTGTTCATGGCATTCCTGGCATGAAGCACCGTGAGCTCTTCGGCCTTCTTGGCATCATGCTCCTTGAGAGCCGCATAAATGGCGATGTGCTCGTTCAGCGATTCAAGAGCACGGCTCTTTCTGCTCAGAGATGCCTTGCGGAACTTGGTTATCTTCATCTGCACCGGTTCGAGCACATCATACAGTATCACGCTGCCGCAGGCCTTATGCAGAAGTCTGTGGAAATCGGAGTCGGCATCTTTGATGCGGTCCGAACGGTCATCGGTATCGGTATGCCTTTCAATGTAGAAACGCTGCATTTCAAGCGTCTCTTCCATTTCCTTAAGCATATCATCGCTTATGTTCTCTGCGGCACGGTAGGCGGAAAGCCCCTCAAGACGAACACGTATTTCAATGAGGTCAAGAACATCCTCCTTTGAGATGCCAACGATTTCGAGTCCTCTTGAACCGTCCTCAACAAGATGCTCCTGTTCAAGGCGGTGCAGGGCTTCTCGAATGGGAGTGCGGCTTACACCCAGCTCCTCGGATAGCCTCGTCTCGCTGATAATCTCGCCCTTGCTGTACTTGCCTGAAAGAATATCCTTTTCAAGCTGCTCGAATATCTGATCCGCTATGGAAACGGGTTTATGGTTAATCATATCAAAGCCTCCTCAAGCTTCCTGCCGAAAGCTCTTCAATCTTTGTTTCCAGCTCCTCAATAGAGAGAGTTGAGGTTCTGCCGTCCTCATACTGGGTGTCTATCCAGTCCTTAAGGGCTATCACAAGCTCCGAATGCTTGTCCAGAGCCTCATCGCCTTTGAGAAAATAGTTCTGGTTCACCCAGTAGGCGATTCCGGCCAGACCGGAATTCTTTCCGAGCATAACGGAAGCGGGACGGTTCAGAATCCTTTCCGTGTCGAATATGTTGTATATCTCCTCATCCTTCATAAGGCCGTCCGCATGTATCCCCGCGCGGGTGACGTTAAAGCTGCGCCCCACAAAGGGAGTCATTGGAGGAATCTGATATCCGATTTCCTTGCTGAAGTATTCGGCAATCTCCGTAATGGCGGAGGGATTCATTCCATCAAGAGAGCCGCGTAGTGACGCGTATTCAAAAACCATCGCCTCGAGGGGCACATTTCCGGTTCTCTCACCGATGCCCAGCAGCGAGCAGTTTACTGCAGAAGCCCCGTACAGCCAGGCGGTGGAGGCATTTGCTACAGCTTTGTAGAAATCATTGTGTCCGTGCCACTCCAGCATCTCGCTTGGAACCCCGGAGTAGTGCTGCAGACCGTAGATGATTCCCGGCACGCTTCTTGGAAGAGCGACTTCAGTATAGGGAATACCGTAGCCCATAGTATCACATGCGCGAATCTTAACCGGAATCCCCGCCTCATCTGAAAGCTGCATCAGCTCGTTGACAAAGGGGATAACAAAACCGTAGAAATCTGCTCTTGTGATGTCCTCAAGGTGGCAGCGGGGCATGACGCCCGCTTCAAAAGCGTCCTTGACAGTGGAAAGATAGAATTCCAGGGCCTGCTTTCTGCTCATCTTCATTTTTTTGAAAATGTGATAGTCACTGCAGGAAACAAGTATGCCTGTCTCCCTGATTCCAAGATCCTTTACGAGCTTAAAATCATCTCTGGAAGCGCGTATCCAGGTCGTTATCTCTGGAAATTTCAGTCCAAGCTCCATGCATTTTTCAAGCGCCTCGCGCTCGCTTTTACTGTATACGAAAAACTCGGTCTGCCTGATAATACCGTAAGGACCTCCAAGCTTGGACATCAGCTTGTATATATTCACAATCTGATCCACAGTATAGGGATTTCTGGACTGCTGCCCGTCACGGAAGGTGGTGTCTGTAATCCATATCTCACTGGGCATGTTCATAGGCACACGCCTGTGGTTGAAGGCAACCTTAGGAATCTCCTCATAGTTGTATATGTCCCTGTAAAGTATGGGGTCGGGGACATCCTGCAGGGAGTATTTATAATCGTTTTCCTCAAGAAGATTTGTTTTTGATGAGAGCTCAAGCATAACAATACCTCCGAAATGCGTATTATTGTATACGAGTATACAATAATACATGAATAATGCAAATCATTTCTGCGTTTTTGTCACTTTGCCGAAAATGCTTTTCTATAATACTGCACTTCTTGGGATTGTTGCATAAGCCTGCGACGGTCAATCAGTTAGGCATTCGTCAAATATTTGTTGAAATACCTATTTCAGTCTGTTATAATGATTCAGCAATTTAGCTTAAAAAAGCGAAAGAAAGAGAGATTGAATATGTACGCAAACATTATCGGTGCGCTGAACAATTTCCTGTATCAGCCCTACATCGTGCCGCTGTTCCTCATAGTGGCAGGTCTGTTCTTCACATTCAGATCAAAGTTCATCCAGTTCAGATGCTTTGGTGAAATGTTCCGTGTTGTGAATGAGAAACCGAAAGACAAGGATGCCATTTCCTCATTTGCAGCTCTGATGGTTTCCACGGCCTCCCGTGTAGGCACCGGAAACATCATCGGTGTTTCAACAGCTCTCTGCTACGGCGGAGCAGGCGCAATTTTCTGGCTCTGGGTTACAGCCCTTCTCGGTGGAGCTTCTGCATTCGTTGAATCCACTCTTGCACAGATTTACAAGCGCAAGGACAAGGACGGATCATCCTACGGCGGACCTTCATACTACATGGAGACCGGTCTTAAAGCCAGATGGCTGGGTGTTATCTTTGCAGTAATAATCATCCTCACCTATGCAGTGGGATACAATATGCTCGCTTCCTACAACCTGCAGTCCTGCTTTGAGGGCTTTAAGTTCTACGGTGAGAACACCGCGCTTATCATCGGTATGATTCTTGCGGTTCTTTTCGGAATCATCGTACTTGGCGGCGGCAAGAGACTCACAAATGTTACCGGAATACTGGTTCCCATTATGGGTCTTCTCTACATCCTGGTTTCTCTTGTTGTTCTTGTTATCAATGCAAAGAACCTCGGTGGAATGTTCGGTGAAATCTTCAGAAGTGCCTTCGATTTCAAGGCAATTGCAGGTGGATTTTTCGGCAGCTGCATCATGTGGGGTATTAAGAGAGGTCTTTACTCCAATGAAGCCGGTATGGGTTCTGCCCCCAATGCTGCTGCAACGGCAGACGTAAGCCATCCTGCAAAGCAGGGTCTTGTTCAGATGCTGTCCGTGTTCATTGACTCGCTGCTTATCTGCACAGCAACTGCTTTCATGTGCCTCTCCTCCGGAATTGCTCCCAGTGCAGATTCCGCAGGTGCTGCCTACGTTCAGAAGAGCATATCGGCAAGCCTTGGCAGCTTCGGTCCCATTTTCATCGCTGTAGCACTTTCCCTCTTCGCGTTCACAACGCTCATTGGAAACTACTATTACTGTGAAGGCTGCCTGAGATTCATTCTCAAGAAAAAGCCCAGCAACTCTCTGCTCATAGCTTTCAGAGTTCTTGCTGCAGTTCTTGTGTTCTTCGGAGCAATTCTCTCCGCAGGCATCGTTTGGGATACCGCAGACGTTCTTCAGGGACTCATGGTTGTTATCAACATCCCTGTTATTCTGATACTCACCAAACCCGCAATGAAAGCTCTGGAGGATTACGTCAGCCAGAAGAAGGCAGGCAAGGAGCCCAAGTACATTGCAAAGGAATGCGGTGTAAAGGAAGAGACAGATTTCTGGAACTGATAATATATGATATGACAAAATCCGCACTTCGGTGCGGATTTTTTATGCTTATTTCAGATGGAGCCGTATTTCTGCCTGAGTGTGCTGTTAAGAGGGCACATGTTTTTCCTTGATTATGCAGCTACGGTAAGGTATAATTGCGCGGTCGAAACAATTTTAATCTTAAGCGGGGGTTATGGCATGTCAGCTCTTCTAACTAAAATGCTAATTTTTGCTGTGCTGCTTGCAATAGGTTATGCCGGAGCACGTAGAGGAGGTTTGGATTCAGGTTTTACAAAGGGTGCCAGCATGCTGATTCTGAAGGTTTTCATAGTAGCTTCCATACTCAACTCCGTTCTGGGTGACAAGCCGGAGCTCAGCTCAAAGGAACTTGGAAGCGCACTGCTGCTGCTTTCGTTGACAATTGTGCTGTGCTATGTGATGGGCAGCATTGTGTCACGAACCCTATATAGGAACAGCAGCTTCGCTCCGCAGGTGGACCTGCTTATCTCCGCTGTGAACGGTCTCTTCGTGGGGCTTCCGGTTCTTGCGGCAGTTGTTGGCAAGGAAGGAGTGTTCTATATGGGAATAAGCTGCATAGCATTCAACCTGCTGCTGTACACATACGGAGTGTGGCGAATGAAACAGGGCAATTCGGAAGAAAAGTTCCGCTTCAGGGACCTTATTACAATTCCGCTGGTGGGTGCTGTTATTGCCACCCTGGTATTTTTGCTTGACATCAAGCTCCCGACATTTCTGACGGAACTTATTAGCACCGTATCTGGGGCTACAATACCCATGTCAATGATAGTAATTGGGGCGACTTTGGGAAAAACAAAGCTGAAGGAGGCCTTTACCGATAAGACCGCATATGTGATCAGCTTCTTCTCACTGATAGTATGCCCCTTGCTTACCTGGCTAATAATTGCTCCGTTCACAGATAATGATGTGCTCAGAATAAGCTGTATGGTTCTGGCAGGCAGCCCCTGCGCAACTATAATAACACCGCTTACAATTAGATACGGGCATGATCCGGCGGTCAGCTCAAAAGCCATTATGGTATCCACAGTGCTGAGTATGATCAGCCTGCCGCTGCTCATAAAGGTGTTATTCTGAGACACAGCGAATCTATAAATAATGGTCTTTCCTTAACTCATTTTCAACTGAAAAAAATCTCAGCATTTACAAAACTCCATATATGACTTAAATGGTCATAAAAAACACTCCCGGACTGCATAATACAGCCGGGAGTGAAATGTTTTTGTATAAATTTTACAGAGGCAATATCAATTACTTGATGTAGCTCTTCATGATGTCGCCTATAATCTTGATACCGGCAACAATCTGCTCTTCGCTTGCACCGGAGTAGTTCAGACGCAGGCAGTGGCTGTTGTTTCCATTGGGGAAGAAGCCGTCGCCGGGAACGTAAGCAACATTCTTCTCAAGGCACTTAGCAGCCATTTCTGTGGTGTTGATGTACTCGGGGCAGTCTGCCCATGTGAAGAGTCCGCCGTCAGGATGAGTGAACTTCACTTCCTCGGGGAAGTACTTCTCCATGGATTCAACCATGATGGAGCAGCGCTTTGCATAGAGCTTGCGGCAGTCCTCAACGTGTGCGTCGAGGTCGAACATGTCGATGTACTTGGAGCAGGCCATTGCTGCGAATGTAGAGGTCTGCAGTACGGATGCCTGAGCGAGGAGGTTGAACTTCTCGAGGAACTCGTGGCACGCGCAAATCCAGCCTATTCTGACACCGGGGCTGAGAATCTTGGACATGGTGCCAAGGTAAATTACGAGACCCTTTGTATCCAGGGACTTGAGAGCGGGCTGGAATTCGCCGGAGTAACGGAGCTCACCGTAGGGGTTGTCCTCAACTACGGGGATCTCGTACTTGTTGACGATTTCCATGAACTGCTTTCTGCGCTCCAGGGGCCATGTGCGGCCTGTGGGGTTCTGGAAGTCGGGGATGACGTAAATGAGCTTTACGTTCTTTGCTGTTGAAAGGGTCTTCTCCAGCTCTTCCATGATCATACCATTGTCATCGGTGGGGATTTCGAGGTAGTTAGGCTCGCTGGTGTTGAATGCGTTGATAGCACCGAGATAAGAAGGAGCTTCAAGAATAACTGTGTCGCCCGGGTTGAGGAAGATACGACCGCAGAAATCAAGGCCCTGCTGTGAACCGGCTGTGAGGAGTATATCTTCTGCACCACACTGAATCTGGTTCTTAGCCTGCATACGCTCGGCTATCTGCTTTCTGAGGGGTGCCCAACCGTCTGTCTGGCCATACTGCAGAGCAGTGGGGCCTGCTTCTTCCATAACAGCGTCGATGGCTGCTTTGAAGTCAGCAACAGGGAAGAGCTCTTTTGCCGGCATGCCGCCTGCGAAAGAGGTGACTTCGGGCTTCGCTGTGAGAGCGAGGAGTGCGCGGATTGCTGAGGGTTTCATGCTTTTGGTTCTTTCAGCAAAATCTACCATAATAGTTTTCCTCCAAAAATAGGTATATTTTAAGTATAAATCGCCATGTTTTTGCAACTTTTGCCGTATATTACTTTACCATATTTCAAAAGGTGTGTAAATAGTAAATACTTACAGTAAAGGGTGGTCAAAACTGTAAAAAATGCACTTAAAAAGGTCTAAATTATAACGATTTGATATATTTATATAACACTTGCTTATTTCTTTCAAATCTCCGCTTCTATATTTCCATAATATGCATTGACTGCAGTTTCTGATTCTCTATGCGTTCCCGGACTTCGTATGCATGCTCCTCAAGATACATACTACCGCTGTCGGTGAGCCCCTGGTCCTTCAGTATGCTGATGATATTTGCACAGATGTCTTCAACAATCTGGGATTTAAGCACAATGCCCCCGTCGGAGTTATCTGAAAGCAGAAGAAACGAGAGAGGTTCCTTCATGTCTGAAAGAACGGAAAGGCTGTCCATCCCGCGGAAAATCCACTTGTAGTAAGGTGCGTGGGCACGGTTCAAAAGATAGATGAGCTCCGCACAGTTCTGCACGAAGGCGGTTAGCGCGAGGCAGGCTGAGGCTTTTTCCCCATGCCTTACACAGCGTGGATAGTTATACTGTCCCGACTGTGCCATGTTAATCAGGCAGTAGGCAATTTTTTTTCTGCGCACGTCCTCCGGCATGCCGTGGAGAAGAATCTCCCTGATTGCGCTGAATTCTCCAAGCTCATCCCGCCATACCTGACCGTTTGTCGCTTCCGCAAGCGCCCAGGAAGGAATTGAAAGCCAGTGCTCGAGAGACTGCGGAGCGGAATCCGAGCCGGTATATCTCCTAAAGAAGTCGCCGGTGCGTACCACACCGAGTTTTTTTTCGCTCATGGCACTGCGGTTTACCTGTGTGTCTGAAGCGGACAGCACCTCCGAGAGCATTTTTCTGTATTCGGAAGCCAGCCTTATACCTATGCTAATATCATCATCAGCGCTGAGCCACATGCAGAAACCAGGCTCAAAGTCGTGGTCACGGGAGATTTCGTCGTCAAAGCCAAAGCATTCCGAGCCGTGCCCGGCAAGTCCCACTGCAATTCTGCTCTCATATTCGCTGAAGCGTTCATGGAGCATCGCTGTGCCGTAATTCTCGTATAAGGCTTTTGCCTCGTCAAGTCCTCTCATCGCCCAACTCCGAGTTTATGGCCTCCATGCGTCTGCGGAGTTCCGCGGCATAGAGGAAGAATCCAAACCTGTCAAAGCAGGAGAGACATTTTGAAATGGTGTATGCGTGATAGGAATCAAAGGGTAGAGACGGCACGTTGAGGTGCTCCCAGGCCTTTTCCGCACATTCGTTTATTCGCTCATCCTCATGGGATACCGAGTCGTATAGATTTGCCAGGTTACAGTAGCTCACGGCGATGTCATTATCTGCATTTCCGCATTTCTCCAACACACCTATTGCGAGCCTGAAACAGCGCTCCGCCGATGCATAATCCCCCATATCGCAGTATGAAAGTCCCATGTTGTTGAATAGACCTGCAAAACGGTAGTCGCTGGGATCAAGCATATCGGAAAAAACCCTTGAAACATGCTTGAACAGAGGGATGGAATCCTCTGCCATGCCGAAGTGCTTCATGGTGGTGGCGCAGTTGAGAATCACAGTTGCACCGGACACAGTCCTTCCCAGACCATGGGATTTCAGAAGCTCCAGAGCCTCGTCAATTGCGCTGAGAGCTTTGTCCCTTTTGCCCGTATTTCTGCACAGCCCCGCCATCTCGCTCAGAAAGCTCAGCTGTGCCCGCCAGTCACCGCGGCACATGGCTTCATTCAGAAGGGCATCCAGGCAGACCTCTGCCTCATCGATGCGACCAGAGAAATTTAGTATGTCGTACTCTGAGAGTGCTGCGGGCACGTCCATAGGATTCAGCACGGGCGTGGTGTCGGGCAGGCCGGTATATTCAGATGTATCGAAACAGCACCTTGGAGCTGCCATTGGCTTTTCCTCCTTGAGCGGTTAAGCTTTGTTGATTTTTTTACTTTGCAATTATATAATAAAACCTGTCGATAATAAAGCGTAAAATCACATGCGATTATATACATGAAAAAAGAGGAAAACATGGAAAGCTATTCTGAAATACTCAACAGGGCGGTCAATCTGATTAAAAGTGAAGGCTTTGCAGGGGCGCATAGCTTTGTCTTTTTAACGAGATACGCAGCACTTAATGATGACAAGGCGCTTATGCGTCTGGTTGGAAACAGCCTGGAGGTGCTGGAGGACATGCCCGTATCTCCCATGCTGGCATACGCATATGGTGAGTATTACATGGCGGAGGGCTCCGAATTCTGCCCACCTGCTGCTGATTATATACTCAACTGCTGTGAGGAGAGCCCCATGCTGGTGATGTCTCTCGCTAAATGTGCGTCGGCCTTTGTGCGCGAGGATTATCTGGAAAGAGCGATGAATATGGCGGCGGAGTGCGCTTTGGGAATAACGGGTTCCAATCTCTCAGAACTGGCGTTTTCGGGTCTTGCGTATCTTGAACTGTGGCGTGTCACACAGAATGCGGACTATCTCAATGCTGCAGAGAAATCTGCAGAATACATCAGAAAGAACTTCCGGCAGCTCTTCAAACCAGAGGAGGCATACGACCTTGAAATGCCGAGCGGAAACAGTGCGGCGGCAGTACTGTACAGCAGCCTCGCCTGCATAACGCAGAAGGATGAATGGACGGAGGCTGAATCCGATCAAAACAGATTTGTTTCCATGCTTGCGGATAAGTACCCCACGGCATGCAGCTTTGGACTCTGCGCGCTGTTGCCTGCGGAATACGGCTCGAACACGGTGCTCTGTGAGTTGCCCGGCGAGGAGTATCCAAAAGAGCTGCTCTCACTGCTCAGCTTCTACGCACCTACAACAGAAATAATAGTTACCTGCTTTAGCAACGTTGAAATCCCCAAATACTATCTGCTCAAGAATGGAGAAAAACAGGAGATAAGCCTATAAAAAAGCGGATAAATCATTGCCCATCGGTGCAATGTGTGATAAAATAATATATTCTCTAACAAAAAAGAGGTGAGTACCCTGAAGAAATTCCTGTCCCTGCTGATTGCATTCGTAGTGCTGCTTAGTGTTGGACTGTGTGCGTTCGCCGAAACGGAGGCGGATTATGAGCCGAAGCTGGACAGAGCCGCGGCCATTGAAAAGGCATGGAACTTTCTTGAACAGATTCAGGGTAAGAGCGCCGAAAAAATAGCCGAGGAGCAGGAGGTGTCGGTCTGGGATGTCATGAGTCCCAACGGCACGGAAGTTCCTCCCGAACCGCTTATCAGTGTGAGTGCTGACCAAAGCTGGGACGATGTGGTTCAGATGCTCTTTGACAAGTACGGGCTTACGGAGCAAAAATTCAAAGATGGATGGTACGATCTTGCTCTAGGTTATTACAACACCCTAACCGGTGAGGAGTGCTACTTCAACGGGGAAGAATTTCTCATTTCGGCCAGTATGATGAAGGTCCCGGAGAACATGATCTACACCGACATGATATATAACGGTGAGATGGACTGGGACACAGAAATCAACGGTTACGAATACAGCTATCTGCAGTACAGGAGCATTGTACACTCGGATAACGACGCCTTTATGACCCTACTTAGCGGAATAGGCGGTTATGCGGGCTTCAAGGAGAAACAAATTCCGTATCTTGGCGATGACCCGACCGAGCTTTTGGGCTGGAATTACCAGATAGACAACTATTATACGGCAAAAGAGATAATTAACTGTCTCAAGCTTGTATACAATGAGCCGGAGCGCTTCGCGGGAATACTGGAAAATATGCTGGAGGCAGAGCCCTACAACTATTTCCGTGAGTACGAGCGCAGATATCCCATAGCGCAGAAATACGGTTTTCTACCTGCGGCGGAATTCCATGGGGACATTTACAACTCATGTGGAGTGGTTTTCACGGAAGAACCCTTCATGATTGTTGTGTTTACGGAAAGCCTTACATGCGCTTCTGATTTCTTGGCGGAATACTGTACCCTAATGTGTGACTACACTAATTTCCGCATTGCGGATCAGCGCGCTGCTGATGAGGAGGCGGAGCAGAAGGCTCTTGAAACGATAGAGGAAAAGAACATAAGCGAATACCTCCCCGCACCGGAAACTGTTCCTTCACAAAATGAGATGGAAAACTCAGTTGAGCAGGGAAGCGGTGCTAAAAAAGTACTTAAAAAGGCGGGCCTTTTTGATATGTCAGTTACGGCAACAATAATACTCATAGTAATCTTTATAGTGACAGTCCTTGGATTGGTGCTTATCTTCCGCTACAACAGAGCGGGTAGGATAAACGGCTTCTGGGCGGTTATGGCTGTGCTTATGTTTGGCCTCTGCCTGTTTGCAAGCGTTGTAGGCTTTAACTTGGGCACTGTCTACGTGAGAACGGATGTGGACCCCTCCGAAACCGTCATAAAGTTCTATCAGGCAATGATCGACGGGGATTATGCCACGGCATATGACTGCCTGGGCGATTACTCAAGCATAGGACTGGAGAACCAGCCCGAAACGGAAGAGGGCAGACTGCTCTATGATGCCCTGAAGGACAGCTACAGCTTCACACTTCACGGTGCACCAAAGCTGGATAAGCTCGAGGCAAAGCAGACTGTGGCCTTCAGGTATCTCAACCTGAGTGCGGTGGAGTCAGAGGCAAAGAAAAAGGTTGACTCACTTCTGAAGAAATATGTGGAGTCCCATGACAGAAGAGAGATATATGATTCCGACGGGGTATATCTCCAGTCGGCTACGGATGAGGTTTACCTGCAGGCACTGCAGGAGGCCCTTGCTGATGCGGAGAAGTACTATACTTCCTCTGAATACGATGTGACGCTTACCTACTCGGACGGCCGGTGGATTATGAACACAAACCCCGAAATGCTCAAGGCCTTCCTTGGCGGAGTATCCTGAGAGGAGGCGTGTGAATGAAAGATTTTGATTTCAACTCCGAACTGGATGCAATTCTAGCTGAATTCCAGACAGAAAGCACCGGGAAGGACAAAAACACCGACATATTCATAGAGGACGAAGCTGCAAAAGCGGCGGAAGAAGCAGCGGCAGCAGAACGTAAGGCTGCTGAGGAAAGAAGAGTGGCTGCTGAACGCCGGGCTACGGAGGAAAGACAGGCAGCCGCACAGAGAGCGGAAGAACGAAGAGTGGTTGCTGAACGCCAGGCGGCAGAGCGTAAGGCTGCAGAAGAATGCCGGGCAGCGGAGCAGGCACGCATAGAGGCTGCCGAGAGTCGCCGCAGAGCTGCCGATGAGGAAATGGAGCTCCGTAGAGCAGATGAAGAGCTTGAACGCCGAAGGGCTGTGCTTGAGGCAAGGAGAAGAGCTGCTCAGGAAGAGGACGAAGACGACGAGTACGACGAGGATGATTACGAAGACGAAGATGAGTACGATGACGATGAGGACGAAATATACAGACCAAAGCGTCAGCATGGTTTTAAGAGATTTCTGGTAGGAATTCTAGGTACGGTCTTTGCATTGCTTTCACTGATTCTGCTCGTTTGGACGGGCGTACATGTCCATCCGGATGCGCAGACGGCCTCAGCCTCAAAGAGCGATAACCGAACGAATTCGGTTATCAAGCTGGATACCTATTCCAACAATGCAAAGGCGGATGCTTTGGGCGAACTTGCATCCTACCGCAAGAAATACACTATAGATGAAGGTGCACTTTTTGCCCCCAGACCGAACATGAACTGCTATGGTGAGGTTCCTGTCTCTAATCCGTCCGAGGTTCTCAATGTGATTCAGAAGGCACGTGATTCTGGGCTTTTGGGCAAGGACGAACAGGTGGTGTTTGACCCCACTGTTGAGTTCTACAGTGACGGTTCCAATATTAGATACTACTACGACGAAACGATTCTTGTCATACTATGGAAGGAAATGATAAACGGCAGAATTTGCAGCAATGCTGAGATAAAGATTGCCGACGCCTCCCAGTTCAGAAGGAAACTGGCGGATGACAGCTATCAGACCGCTGTGCAGTATAACTGTTCCCAGATGGCGAACCAGGCAAATGCGGTTGTAGCTATGAACGCGGACTTTTTCGCCTTCCGTGACTACGGAATAACGGTCTACCAGCGCCAGGTGTACAGAGTCAACCCGAATATGACCGACACCTGCTACATAACAGCCTCCGGAGATATGATTTATTCGCTGAGGGGCGAGCTTCTCACTCAGGAGGAAGCCCAGAAGTTTGTTGATGACAACAACGTGCTCTACTCCCTGGCATTTGGCCCCATACTCATATATGACGGAGTGGTCCAATACTGTGATACGTACCCCATGGGTGAGATTGATCAGGAGTATTCCCGCGCAGGAATCGGCCAGGTAGATAATCTGCATTATCTCTATATGACCGTCAACCATGCGGTCGAGGGTGGAGTGCCACGTTGTAATGTGAATGAGTTTGCCGAAATATTCGCCACACAGAACGTTAAGACGGCATATAACCTCGACGGCGGACAGACATCCGAAATCAACATTCAGGGGGAGATGTACAACCGTGTCGACTGGGGAAATGAACGTCCCGTAAGTGACATTATTTACTTCGCTACTGCTTTGGACGAGGAGGTGGGCTGATGAATCCTATAGCTCTCTATCTTGGTGACACAGTAGTATACTGGAACGGGATTATGATAGCCTTTGCGGTTGCCTCCGGATTCTTCCTCGGATATTCGCTATATACTGCCCATAGCGGAAGAGGCGCAGCGCTCTGGCTCATGCTCCCGCTTGCCCTAGCACTTTCCCTTCTGTTCAGCCGTATGCTTCACTATAGCTGCTATCCTGCGCTTTATAAAAGCTTTACCTCAGCAATCACGGATTTTTCGGGCGGCGGATACTGTCTGCCGGGCATGATAGTTGGCATAATCCTAGCCGCGTTCCTTATGTATAAAGGTGGCTTTGCCGATTCCACGGGAAGCGTGCTGGATGCCATGGCACCGGGCCTCGCCCTTACATGCGGACTTATACGTCTCAGTGCCATATTCACAAGCTCCTGCAGAGGTAAGATAAGCATACTGAAACCTGCGTTTCAGACTCTTCCCTGGGCGTCCCCACTTACGGACGCCTCCGGCAAGCAGGACTATCGCTTTGCCACATTCTTTGTGGAATTCATAGCCTTCTTCATCGTTATGATTATCCTCCTTGTTATATACTACAGGCGGCATAACAGGGCTATGAAGAGACCATGCTCACGGGACGGGCATGTTGCCAGGATGTTTCTCCTGTTCTACGGTCTGATTGAACTGATTTGTGATTCAACCAGATACGATGCCCCGCACCTGAAATTCAGCTCAGGTAATGCAATCGGCAGACTGCTCACAAAGGCTTCGGGCTTTATTGGAACGGGCATGCTTTTTAGCGCAATAGTGATTCTGATTGTTTTCATCTACTACAGCCGTATGTCAAAAGCGGCAAATGGGGGTAGTGCAAAGCATGTGCTGCTCTGGATTATATATTTCATCAGCCTCGCCGGAACAGGTGCCTCCGAATATCTCTATCAGCGTTTCGGCTGGGTGTGGCTGTACGGAACAATGGGCTTCTGCCTGGTGTTGATGGGTCTGTCTGTGATTCTGATGTACAGAAGTTGCTGTGCCCCCGCAAGACGCCGGACCGATGCAGACGATTGATTATCACACAATAATGAAGTATAATAACAGCCGCGGGAATACTCCGCGGCTGTTTCATAAGGACGGATTGATTTATGGGGAGTTCCATTCAAAAAGCCATAGAACTGATACTGACAGGTGACAGGGAACTGTTGAACATACTCGCAACAACTGCGAAGGTCAGCCTGAGCAGCTCCGTGCTTGCATTGCTGATTGGCGTGCCTCTGGGCATGCTGCTTGGAGCATGCCGTTTTCCCGGAAGGAAGGTGCTGGTGGTCCTGAACCGCACGCTTATGGGCATGCCGCCTGTGGTCTGCGGTCTACTGTTTTACATGCTGTTCTCGGGCGTCGGTCCGTTCAGACATCTGAAGCTGCTCTTCACGGTAAAGCTGATGATTGTTGCACAGGTTGTTCTTATTACGCCCATTGTTGCCAGCAGCATGGAAACCTTCGTCTCTGAGGTCGTGCCGCCGCTACGTGAGACAGCGAGAGGGCTGGGCTTCGGAGCGGGAAAACGCTTTGCCTTGCTGGTCAACGAATGCGGATATCAGATTGTTTTCTCATACCTTCTGGCCTTTGCCCGCGCAATCGCAGAGGTTGGAGCTGTTTCAATGGTAGGGGGCGCTATTGCCTGGAAGACAAATGTAATGACCACGGCTATTATGCAGTATACAAACCGAGGTAACTTTACCCTCGGTATCGCACTGGGACTGATACTGTTTAGCCTGTCTCTGATTGTCAACATCGTCCTCAGCTTGTCGCAAAGGAGGATGAACTGATGAATTCAAGCTCCTTTACCAAAAGCTATAACGGCCGCACAGTGCTGAATTTCCCCGATTTTGAATGGCCGGAGGGACAGATTACTGCTGTGATTGGAGCAAACGGCAGCGGCAAATCCACCCTGGCACGTGTTTTGGCCGGAATTGAAAGCGCTGACGTAAAAACATGCCCGCTTTCCGCATGTTCTGTGGGTTATCTGCCTCAGAAAAGCTATGCTTTCCGTATGAGCACTTTGCGTAACATAGCTCTAAACGGAAATGATGCGGCAAGGCAGGCGTACCTGATTAATGCTCTGCAGCTTGAAACCCTGCAAAATCAGCCGGCTAAAAAGCTATCAGGCGGTGAGACTTCAAAGATGGCTCTTGCACGTCTCCTGATGGGAAGCTACGAACTACTTATCTTTGACGAACCTACAGCCGCAATGGATATGGAATCCACTCTTGCGGCAGAAATGCTGATAAAGGAAAGGTGCCGTGAAACAGGCTGCACGGTAATCCTGATTACACACAGCATCCGGCAGGCACAGAGGATTGCCGACAGGCTCATATTCATGAGCAAAGGCAGACTGGTTGAGTATGGCAATGCGGAGGAGGTTCTGTCTTCTCCCCGGGAAGAAGAGACCCGCCGCTTCCTGGACTTTTACGGACGATAAGAGAAAATCCCAAACAGACAAAGTATAAACCCGCCCTTTTGGGCGGGCTTAGTGTTTATATGTGTGATTTTTTACAAGCGCTGCTTCTCAGCAAGCTTTTTGTTCTTGTATTCGGTATTGCCCGTAACGTCCTCAATAACAGATATCTCGGGTGGCAGAGCAGCATCGCCGGAATGACTTCCGTATACAAACAGTATTGCTCTGTCGGTTGAGAAGGGGTAGATATCCAGCGCCATGTCATGCCCGTCATAGCGGAAGTTCAGCTTTTCCTTTGTAACCGGGTGCAGAGCCGTATTAGCCTCAAGCAGATAGGACTTGTATTCCTTCTCGGATATGGGGCGCTCGGTGACCCACTTCCGTCCGTCGTCTCCAAGGCGCTTTTCCGTGTAGAAATACAGGCAGTCTGTGCCGCTTTTTTGCATGCGGACGCGCCTCTCCGCATTTGGATTGCTGTCCGCCAGATAAGTCTGGGTCATATCAATCGGGGAGACGGAATATGCGGAGATAAGTGCTTCCACATCAGGCATGGAGATGAGATACTTTCTTTTCTCACGCTCAGGCATGCTGTCCCCGATAATCTCGTATATCTTTGCCATAGCCCTGTTGAGCTTGTCCTCAAAATCCACTGAGTTATCAATAATATGCAGGTTCGGGTGAGAGGACCAGGCCTCAATCGTAAGATCATCCATCTTTCGGGCATCCTCTATGCTCTCATAACGGGCAGCGTTTCCGTAGTTGTATGCGAATTCGGCACCCTTTGCGCAGCTCACAAGATGCAGCACCGCATCGTAGCCTGCCATAATCTCCTCAGGCGTTTTGCCGAAAGAAGCAAGAATATTTACAAAGTCCTCCTCGGACACATACGCCCGGTCATCAAAGATAGCCCTGTCGTATATAATAAGAATCTTCTCTTGTGGGACGGCCTCTGCTCCCTTGAGGGCGAGCCTTTCCTTGTGAAGCTGGTCGGAGATTACGAAATACTGAAACTCCTCCATGCTCATGCACCCCTCAAAGGGTCCCAGACCGAAACCTGATATGAGCATTGTGGCGGTTTCAGGAATCGTGATGACCCGCCATCCGTCCTCAGGCCTGAAGTCCCTCATAATCCTTGAGATAAGTGATGTTTTGCCTGCTGCGGGACCTCCCGTCAGCACTATACGCGTAATCTGCTTCGCCATACTGCGTTCCTCCCGAAATAAGCTAATCCGATACCTATATAATAACCGAAAATACAGAATTGTTCAACAAAAATAGTAATTCGGTAAAGTGGAGGGAAAAATTCAAATAATAGAAAATTATGGAAATAATATGCAACATTCAGACTAAAAGTGGGGATTGTGTGGGGGAAAATGCTTGAAAATGCGCCTGAGACTTGACTAAATCCATACAAAGTAGTATTATCATCCATATATATCCATTATCTTTGTTGGAGGAAGATTATGGGAATAGTACCCCAAACCAAGTGCCGCCGCTGCGGCGCGGTGTACCCCTCCATGAGGAGCCGCTGCCCGAACTGCGGAACACGCAAGGTTGCACAGAGTTCCAGAGCCACCGGCACAACACCCGGAACGGTAAGGAATACACAAGCCTCTGCACGTGCAGAGTCGAATGTCAAATGGCAGATGGCATTCGGTCTGATTCTCGTTATAGCGGTAATGCTGGCGGTTATTGTAATGGTTTCAACCAGCCTTGAAACTGCAGATATCGGAGTCGTCAGGGTAACGCCTACACCTATGCTCATTGAAGAAGCTATGCCTTATGTTGAGGCGGCGCCTACCCCTGAACCCACCCCTGAACCCACAGTCGAGACAATTAAAATTCTATATATGAACACCAAGGATCTAACAGCGGAAGCCAACTGGCCGACTATGCATGTCGGAGATGCACCGATTAATCTCAATGCCATGGTTTATCCTCTGGATATCCTAAACCCGGTTATTGAGTGGTCTTGCGACGATACTGAAGGCGAGGCCCTCGAGATGGTTGAGAATGATGACGGGACAATTACCTGCTCCATAATAGCGGCGAAGCCGGGCGGCGTTGGAATTACAGCCAGTTGCTACGGAAAGTCCACCACCATCAGAATCTACTGTGTGGATTAAAACGGGAATCGTATGAGCGCGTCGAACACGGCGCGCTCATATAATACATCAGTATTGAATCAATCTAAGGAGTATTTATGGCTTACAGCGTTAACACGGATAAATTCTTTGAAAGATACAATAGCGACGAGAAGCTGAGAGCCCGCGTCCAGCAGGCTGTGGATATGTATCCCGGAAGCCTGGAAATCAGGGAGTGCCTTGTTGAGGAGACACTTCTACCTATAGCTGCGGAGGAAGGTCTGCCCTTCACCCTTGAAGACCTGAGAAAGTACGAGACAAGGCTCAAAATGTCAAAATCCATGGATGTTGAGATAGACCCCAATGAACCGGAGGATGAAACAGTTTACTGGCTTTTGGATCACGGATGGGAAAACGACGAATCGATATTCGACAAAAAATGAGATGCGGGAGCACCTCATTTTTTGATATCATGGAATTATATGAAAAATATGTAAAAATTGCCGAAATTTTTATGATTTTGGCAATTTTTTGTTGCATTTTAGCCCCAAATGCATTATATTCTATAATGTATAACTATAAAAATAGGATTACTCTAAATAAAACAAAAAATTTTTTCAAAAAATATGAGCCTTTTTGAAAAGTTGAATACTCTTATATAGTAGAGGAAGAATAATAACCTGTAATATTCATCACAAGGGATGGTGTTTAGAAATATGGATAGAAAGAATGTAAAACGTAGCCTGGCAATACTCCTCGCAACGGTGCTCGTCATCACGGTGGGCTTCTTTGCGGGCACAGATTCCAGACTGCACGCAGAAGAATACTATGACTACGAGGCGCCGGAGTTCGAGCCCACTGTCGAAGTGGACGAGCTCGTCTTTGATGACCTTGAAGATTCTGATGTTGTTTAGCAGATTAAATGATGCTCCATTTCGCACATTATATGGTGCTATC
>R28__coassemble_96_pt1 | contig 51703 bp, 49 predicted proteins | sample R28__metabat2_high_PE_003 | metagenome-assembled genome bin R28
ACTTTTATTTATATTGCTAATATTTGACGACACTGCATTTACGAATGTCTTGCGTCTCTGGTTGAAAGCAGCTCTGATAATGGAGAACATCAGTTCTTCATCTTTAACCTCCTCAGGCTTTGTTTCCCTTTTGGTAAGCCTGATAACAGAGGATGTAACCTTGGGTTGAGGAACGAAACAGTCAGGTGTAACATCGAACAGAATCTCAGCGTCCATATACCATTGCACAAATATACCAAACGCGCTGTAGTCCTTCTTTCCTGCTCCGGCACATATTCTTTTTGCAACCTCGCGCTGAATCATAACCGTAATCGTATCAAAGCAGTCTGCCTTTATTAACTTGGTTAGAATGGGAGAAGTGATGTTGTATGGCAGATTTGCACAGACAACAGGTTTAAGCCCGCTGAACTCATCCTCAATCAACTTGGCAATATCGAGCTTCATAGCATCACCGAATATGACCTCCGTATTCTCGCAGCCAATCAGCGTTTCAGCTAAAAGCGGCATTAAAGCCTTGTCCAGTTCAATTGATAGCACCTTACGCGCTCTTTTTGAAAGCTGTTCAGTGAGGCAACCTATTCCGGGGCCTATTTCGAGAACACCAGTTCTGTCGTCCAGACAGGCGGATTCGGCTATCTTTTCTGGCACCCAGTCCTTTATTAGAAAGTTCTGACCCAGAGATTTCGAGAAGCGGAAGCCGTGCCGTGCAAGCAGGGCTTGAATATCGTTATAATCGGTCAGGTTCATCTAAACTTCTTCCAGACCATCCACTGAATTATCGCGCAGGCGGCAGCCGTTGCAATCATTACATAAGCCCATATTCCTGTATAGCCCGATATGAACGTCAGTACAATTACTACTATAGCAATTACTGTCCAAATAATAGGTTTTGTCATGTTGTTACCTCTTTTATCTGTTTTTTCAGCAGTTTTTCGTAAGCCTGTCTTGCAGGGTCATGTCCCGGCTCTGAGCTTATTAGAATGTTTCCTCTGTAGCGGAAACCGCTGTCCCGCAGAAGCCTCTGCATCGCCCTATTCTTTTTATGAGTGTCGGTGCGTATACAGTGGACTCCGTAATCTCTTGCCACAGCTTCAACACATTTTATCATATACCGTGAGACTCCCGTGCCAAGGTATTCTTTTGACACTGCTGCTCTGTGCAAAACACAGTACTCAGCGTCAGAACCCCATTTCCCATCGCTGATATCATCATACGATGTCTCAGGCTTTCTTGACAGCGTAAAAAAGGCACAGGTTTCGTCTCCGTGCTCTATAATATAGCATTCGTCATTCTCGATATCGGCTATAAAATTCTCTTCCTGCGGATAGGTGCCCTGCCACTGGTCTATCTTTCTGCTTTTGAGCAGTTCCCTGGCTTCTGCTGTAATTTCAATTATCTGCGGCAGGTCGCTTTTCTGAGCCATTCTGAATGATAGAGGTTTATCAAGCTTTATCCTGCCCTGTTCCTTTTTCAGCTCGGCAAGCAGCTTTTCATCTTCTTTTCCATGAAGTTCAAGCCTTTCAAACATATCCGGGCGTTTCTCCATCGTTCTGCGGAACTGCTCTTTTCTACGCCATGCCTCAATCTTTGCATGATTACCGTTCAGAAGTATTTCGGGCACGGGCATCTCCTCCCAAACTTCAGGTCTTGTGTACTGTGGGTACTCAAGCAGCCCATCCCAGTGGCTTTCACCGGTATAACACTCCTCATCGGAAAGGACACCCGGTACAAGACGGCAGACGGAATCAGTTATTGCAAGAGCAGCAATCTCCCCTCCCGTCATAACGAAGTCTCCGAGAGAAATCTCTTCATCCACACATTTTTCTATAAAGCGTTCGTCAACACCCTCATAATGACCACAGACAAGCACAAGATGGTCATAGTCATTTTTCAGTCTTTTTGCGGTTTCCTGATTATACGGCTTGCCTTGTGGGGAGAGATATATTACCCGTGAGCGCTGATTTCGACTATCAGCCTTTGCTTCATTCATAACATGGTCAAGACATGACTTGAGAGGCTGCGCCATCATCACACAGCCCCAGCCTCCTCCGTAGGGATAGTCATCCACCTGATTCTGTCGGTTTTCTGTGAAGTCCCTAATCTGGACGCAGTTGATTTCAAGTATGCCCTTATTCACAGCTCTGCCGATAATACTTTCATGTAGAATGGCAGACAGTGTATCAGGAAACAGTGTAAGAATATCTATACGCATACTTCACATTCCCTCAATCAGACGCACAGTAATTAAGCCGTTCTCCACATCGGTTGAAACAATATAGTCCGGTACTGCCGGAATCAGGTGTTCAGTTTCGCCATTTACGATATAAATGGGCTGTGCGGGGTTTTCCAGCACTTCGGTGAGCACTCCGATTTCACTTCCGTTTTCATCAACTACCTTTGAACCGATGATATCACAGATGTAATAGCTGTCCTTTGGAAGTTTCACATCATTTCTGTCAACGTCAATCTGAACATTCTTCAGAGTCATTGCGGCGTTGACATCGTCAACACCTTCCAGCTTGGCAATGACAAAGTTTTTTATTGTTTTGTATTCCTGAACCTTATACTCTTTTCCCCGTATAAAAAGTCTTTTGAACTTTTTGAGAAACTGGGGGCTATCGAGCCAAACCTCTATCTTAACCTCACCATTTACTCCGTGGGTATTGATGATTTTTCCTGCTTCAATATACTGTTTCTTTTCCATATACAGGAATCCTCTCTGAAAAGCACTGCGTGTTCGGCGCAGTGCTTTCGTGTTTATTTATATATTTCTCTACTCTCTTTCAGAACAATATCATAATCCCTGATGACGCCATTTCTCCAAATTGTGAGCGTCATGGTGTCACCCACTGAGAGTTCATTCTTGATGTCATTGACCTCATCGGCTAAGGTTACCGGAGTTCCGTTTACAGCAGTAAGAACATCACCTGCAGCAATCCCCTTTTTCTCCGCATCGGAGCCCTTGCTTACCGCCGAGATATACAGTCCGTCAGGCAGAGAATACTTTTCCTTTGCCTCAACTGGGATACTTCCAACGGTGATACCTATAGTCGGTCTGCCTCTTACTTCACCATATTCCATTATTGATTCTACGACAGTCTCAACTGTTGCGGAGGGAATAGCAAAACCGATACCTTCTATGCTGGCGGAGTTTGTAAATGCCGCTGTAGACATCTTCATATTCGTTACGCCCACAACCTGACCATACATATTAAAGAGCGCGCCGCCCGAATTTCCTGAGTTTAACGCAGTGTTTGTCTGCAGAAGGGTCATGCGGTGTCCGTTATACGAAATACCGCGCTCGATGGCGGAGATAATCCCGTCGGTCAGAGTGAGTCTGAGCGAACTGCTGAGGGGATTCCCGATAGCAGCAACGCGGTCTCCGACCTGGAGTTCGCCGCTGTCTCCAAAGGCTGCCGGTTTCAACCCGGACGCCTCGATTTTTATCACCGCAAGGTCACTGATTGAGTCAGCTCCTATAAGTCTTGCCTCGTACTCTGTATTATCGGACGTTAAGACAGTTGCGCTATCACACTCATCTATGACATGGGTGTTGGTGAGTATGAAACCATCCTCACTCAGTATGATGCCTGAGCCCATACCGTACTCTGCGTCGTCCTTGTATGTATCAATGGTTACGATTGAATCAGAGCATTGGGTATAAAGCTCCTGAAGGCTCAATTCTTTGTCCGGAGCAGGCTGAAAGCTGACACTCGCCCTTTTGTCTCCCGTGTATTTGGGAATGTTTATATTAGCGGATGTACCTTCAACGCTAGTATAAAAGTTATCGAAAAACTCCTTCGCAGAGTCGGGCATTTCCCCGGAATCGTCCGGATTTGCCGGAATGATGGAAAAGCCGGGAATGCTAAAGCTTCCATTTCCTTCTTCACTGCCATTCCCGCTTGAGAATTCGGTTGTCTCACCGTTATGAGTGAAGCTGAAGGAAAAGTTGGACCTCTTTAGGTCCGCAAAAATGAAACCTAGAGTAAGAACAAGGGCGAGGCATATAACCCCTGCCACTCTTCCTCTATGCTTCTTCTTTCCATTTGTATTGCTTGCGGTACTGCCAGATACATCTCTTCTTCCGACCCCGCTTATTTCGGATTCGGAACCCAGAGGGGCATACCAGTTATTATTGCTTTCGTACCAATTGTTCATCTGTTTCCTGCCTGTTCGGCCAGCGGAAGGGTAAATACGAATTCAGTCTCTCCTGCTTCACTTCTGACCGCAATGTCTTCATCGTGTCCGTTAATGATAGATTTTACGAGGTACAATCCAAGACCTACTCCTTCCTTGTCCACAGAACGGGACTTATCCGACTTGTGGAATCTGTCGAATATGTAAGGAAGGTCATCCGGCGGGATGGTCTCTCCACAGTCTTTGACGGACACATATGCTTTATCGTTTTCCTTATATAATCTGAGAGTTATGCAGGTGTTCTCGTGGGAGAACTTAACCGCATTGTCCAGAAGATTGTAAATCACCTGAGTGATTCCGTCCTTATCGGCCCGAACCATAATTGAGTTATCCGGAAACTGGGGGTCCACATCCAGATTCTTTTCCGTTGCTCTGTTTTCAAAGCTGAGCAAGGTCTGAAGTACAAGTTCCGTAAGGTCGAACACCGTTCTTCTGCTTGGGTCGGAGGCGTTTGCCTGAGTTTTGGAAGCATCAAGCATACTCCGCACAAGCCTTGAAAGTCTGCGGGTTTCATCCCTGATAGAACGGAGGTATTTGCCCTCCTCCTCCTTGGGTATTGTGCCATCCAGAATTCCGTCCGCAAAGCCGGCAATAGTCGTCATCGGGGTACGGAGTTCATGGGAAATGTTGGAGATGAACTCGGAACGACGCTTCTCTGCATTTTCCAGCGAGTCAGCCATCTTATTGAAGGAAACTATCAGTGCACCCATCTCATCCGACGGGTCACCTGTCTCCTTGACTCTCACCGAAAAATCTCCACGCGCAAACATCCTTGATGCCGCAGCAATCTCGTCCAGCGGCTTTGCCATCGATTTGGAATAAAGAAAAGAGAATGTGATTACCGCTATGAAGGAAATTGCTATGACAATTGCAATTATCAGTAAAAAGGCATGCCATGAACTGAATATTGACTCTCTAATGACGCTGACCACAACAAATCCAATAATCGCAGTTGAGTCAACGTTCTGTATCGGCACGGCAATCGCTATGCTCTCATCCGGAAGCAGACCGTCCAACGTTGTGTTTTCCTCATAGGCACCGGGGCGTGTCATCTCATATAGCGTTTCCACCGGCACCTTCATTCCGAGATGCTCGCAGTATGGAATACTGTCGCAGCAGCAGACTACGGTTCCCGTGTAATCCAACACCTGAACACGGTTACCCGTTGCTTTGGAAATGGAGGAGAGAATCATACTGAGATTCCAGCTGTTCAGCGATTCCGTATCCGATATGGCAGAGGCTGCATGAGCCACTTCATCCGCACTCTTTTCCATGTTCTGACGGTATTCAGTAACAACATAGTTCTGCCCGATTCCGACGATTGCAAAGACAATCATAAGGAGGCTTGCTGCAACCATTACGGTCATAAATATGAAGTTTCTGAAATAAATGCTCTTCATACGGAATTATTCGCTTACCTCGAACTTATATCCTACTCCCCATACGGTTTTGAGACACCATTTATCCGAAACTCCTTCGAGCTTCTCACGGAGACGCTTTACATGCACATCGACGGTTCTGGAGTCACCAAAATAGTCAAAGCCCCAGACCTCATCCAACAGCTGGTTTCTTGTGAACACTCTGTTTGGTGAGGACGCCAGATGATAGAGAAGTTCCATCTCTTTGGGTGGTGTGTCAATTTTGACACCATCAACTATAAGCTCGTATGAGTCAAGGTTAATAACCAGCTTGTCGAAGCTGAGTTTCTTGTCTACGGGGGCATCAGCATCCGTGCGGCGCATAACTGCATGGACTCTGGCAAGAAGCTCCTTGATTTCAAATGGCTTGGTCACATAGTCGTCAGCACCCATCTCCAGACCCGAGATTTTGTCGGTGGTTTCGCCTTTTGCCGTGAGCATGATAATTGGTACCGAGGACTTTTTCCTGATATCCTTGCATATCTGCCAGCCATCCTTTCCAGGAAGCATAATATCAAGGAGTACCACGTCCGGTGCAAAAAGGTCAAACGAAGATTCAGCCTTTGCACCATCAGTAACCTGCATTACTTCAAAGCCGTCCTTGCCCAAATACAGCCTTAAAAGTTCCGAAATGTTGGAATCATCTTCAACTACAAGTGCTCTTTTATTCATTTTCGTACACTCCTGTCAGTATTTATGCATTTATTATATTACCGCCATGGGTTTATTGGTTAAAAATGTGTAAACGCTAACCAAATCAGAGCAAGGTCACGCCCGCTTCCTCGCAGATTCTCTCGGTATCCTCATCCCAGACCGAGGCCTGTACCTCACCAATATGTGCCTTGCCCAGCAGAAGCATTGATAGACGTGACTGTCCAATTCCTCCACCTATTGTCAGGGGTAGCTCACCATTGAGAAGGGCCTTGTGGTACGGAAGATTCCTTCTATCATCATTGCCGGACAGCGTCAGCTGCCGGCCAAGGGATTCAGGATCAACGCGTATACCCATACTGGAAAGCTCCATTGCGCAGCCGAGGGTATCGTACCATACAAGAAGGTCCCCGTTCAGGTCCCAGTCGTCGTAGTCGGGGGCTCTGCCATCATGCGGCTTGCCGGATTTGAGCTTGCCGCCTATTCCTATTATGAAAGTGGTGTGATGGTCCTTAATATAGGCATTCTCCCGTTGCTTTGAAGTCATGTCCGGGTACATGTCCTCAAGTTCCTGGGCTGTGATGAAGGAAACCTCTCTCTCTATCTTTTCCAAGCTCTGAAGCCCGGGGTATATGGACTTTAGCGTCTCCTGTGTATCGCAGATAGCGGTTACTATGTCCATAACCGTAGATTTAAGGTAGTCAATGTTTCTGTTCTCAGGGAGTATTATCTTCTCCCAGTCCCACTGGTCAACATAAACGGAGTGGAGATTGTCAAGTTCGTCCTCATCCCTGCGTATGGCGTTCATATCGGTGTAGATTCCCCTTCCGGGATAGAAGCCGTAGCGCTTCAGGGCCATTCTCTTCCACTTTGCCAGGGAATGTACAACCTCGGCACGCTGTTCGGCATGGAGAATATCAAATGAAACAGGACGTTCATATCCGTTCAGGTTATCGTTTAGTCCCGAATTCTCCGCAACAAATATAGGCGCGGAAACCCTATACAGGTTCAGCAGAGCAGATAGTCTGTCCTCAAACAGTCTGTGAAGCAGACCGATTGCCTTCTGTGTATCGTATATTGACAGAGGGCTTTTATAGTTTTCGGGAATATATGTTCTCATTTTTTCTTCTTTCCACTGTCCTCCGACAGCATTTCGATAAATCTAATGTAATACTTCTCGGCATTTTTCCTGAAGTTCCGACGAACAGTCTTTGCCTGTTCCTCACTGCCACAGAGCATCTGCATGTCGAGTATAACTCCCTTTCCATCCGAAAGGGCAAGATGGACACCGCAATCTGATCCTGAACCGGTCACATCAGCGGTAATATTTGAAAAGCGACTCAGTTCGTCGGCAACGGGCTTCAGCGACCTGTCGGCCGCTTTCCTTACAGAGTATAGGAGCGTCTTCTCAAGGGCAGCAGCATTCTTTCTTCCCTTGGCTGTAACGGACAGTCCATCATCAGTCTCATCAATATGTCCTGAGTAAATCAGCTCATACAGGCACTCTGTATAGTCAAAATAGCCCACACCTTCATCACTAAGGCACAGTTCGAACAGCCGGTCCCTGTCTATGGGGGCAGGCAGTCTGCTGATTATGTAGAGAATAAGAACCTTGATATCAACTTTATCACGATTTAATTCTTCCATAACTTCAAAACCTTAAATATAAACTATTACTGTCAGTTTTTCTTTACTATGTTTCCTTCGGCCTTGTAAATGCTGTCGGCCGGAATAACTCCGCGCACGCATGAGGTTGGGTATACATTGCTTCCACGGCACACCACAGTACCGGGGTTCAGAACGGAGTTGCAGCCTATCTCCACATTGTCACCAAGCATGGCACCAACCTTTTTGCGTCCGGTCTCAATACTGTTGCCCGGTTCCTTTATTACGACCAATGTCTTGTCGCTCTTCACATTGCTGGTGATGGAGCCCGCTCCCATGTGAGCTTTATAGCCCAGGATGGAGTCTCCCACATAGTTGTAATGTGGAACCTGGACATTGTCGAAGAGAATAACATTCTTCAGTTCCGTGGAATTGCCAACAACTGCATTTTTCCCAACGATTGCGCTCTCTCTGATAAACGCGCACTGGCGGACCTCAGCACCGTGGTCAATGATGCAGGGCGCACCCAGATATGCGGTGGGAAAAATCTTCGCGTCCCTCGCAACCCAGACACCCTCAGAAATCATGTCATACTCGTCCTCAGGCAGGCTTGCACCCAATTTGTATATATAATCCTTTATCTCAGGCAGAAGTTCCCAAGGGTATGTCTTGCCCTCGAAGAGCGGTGCCGCGATGGTCTTGCTCAAATCATAAAGTTCCTTTATTTCAGTCATAGTAGGTCACCTCATTTAACCTTAATTAGTTTTCCTGCATCATTCATGGCCTGAATGATCTGGTCAACCTTCTCATCGCAGAGCTCCTGCTCGGTTGCTTCAACCATGACTCTGAGCAATGGCTCTGTTCCACTCTTGCGGAGAACAACCCTGCCATAGTCTCCAAGTTCCTCTTCGACCTTTGCAACAGCATCCTTGACCTCCCGGCAGTTGAGTGTTTCGTCCTTGTCAGTGACGACAACATTTTTTAGCTTCTGTGGATACATAGTCATTCCCGATGCCAAAGCTGAAAGTGGCTGCTTAGTCTCGGTAATCGCTTCCATAACCTTTATTGCAGTCAGCATACCGTCTCCGGTGTTGGCCAGACGTCCGAAAATTATGTGGCCAGACTGCTCACCACCAATGAGATGCCCGTTCTCACGCATGTTCTCAGCGACATATTTGTCACCTACAGCAGTCTTCTCATAACCGATACCTAGAGCATCAAGTGCCTTATAGAGACCCATGTTTGACATAATGGTGGTGACAACCTTGGAATTACCAAGCGTACCTCTCTCCTGCATATATTTGGCACAAACATACATTATGTGGTCGCCGTTAACCACATTCCCCTTTTCGTCAACGGCGAGACAGCGGTCCGCATCACCGTCGAAAGCGAAACCTACATCAAGATGATTGCTAAGCACAAACTGCTGGAGGTTCTCTATATGCGTAGATCCGCAGTCAACGTTCACATTCAGTCCGTCCGGCCTGTTTGCCGTCACATAGGTGTCGGCTCCAAGAGCGTCGAACACACTCTTCGCCATTTGCCATGTGCTGCCGTTGGCGCAGTCAAGACCTATTCTGTAATTCTTATATGAACGGGTTGCCAGAGAAATAAGATAACCGATATAGCGGTTTCTGCCGGAGGAATAGTCCACCGTGCGGCCGATTTCCTCTCTGTGGGCGTAAGGCAACTCCTCATTGCTGTCCAGGAATTTTTCCAGCCCCTCGATGACATCATCCTCCATTTTTTCGCCGTTTGAATTGATGAGTTTTATACCGTTGTCGTAGAACGGGTTGTGGCTCGCGGTAATCATTATTCCGCAGTCAAAATCATCGGCTCTGGCTATGAAGGAAACACTGGGGGTGGTGGTTACATGAAGAAGGTATGCATCCGCACCGGAAGCTGTGAGACCCGCACATAATGCATACTCGAACATGTAGCTTGAACGTCTGGTATCCTTACCGATAACGATTCTGGCACCGTGTGCCTTACTTGAATAGTAGTTACCGAGATAGCGTCCTATTCTGAATGCATGATCAACCGTTAAGTCGCAGTTGGCTTCTCCTCTGAAGCCGTCAGTTCCAAAATATTTACCCATTGTTTTTCTCCTGGAAGAATAATTAAATATTAGAGTTTTGATGCAGCAGCCGGATCCGCATAGACGGTCACATTAAGTGGAAGCTGCAGAAATGCCGCGGGCACAGTACTGTCATCTCTGCCATAGAGCATGTCAAAAACAGCATCTGCCTTTTCCTCACCTGAGGCGGCAATAAATATGTTTTTTGCGGTAACGATGGTTTTTATTCCCATGGTGCAGCCGTACTCCGGCAGCTCCTCATCAGGGTACAGAGCAGAAAACTCCCTGCGGCTAGATTCCGTGAGCTTCTGCCTGTGGCTTAGGCTACTATACTGCGTAGCTGGCTCATTGAAGCCAAACTGACCCTTATATCCAAGGTTCAGAACAGCCAAATCAATACCTCCTGCAGCATTAATTAAGCCGTCATAGTCTTCAGTGCTCCCGCAATCCGGGTTGAAGAAATTTTCAGGTTTCAGATCTGTTTTGGAGAGAAACTCCTCAAAGAGTCTGTCCCTAATCAACGTCTTCTCCTCAAATTCAGCAACAGTAAACACCTTTGTCTCCCTGAGACTGAAGTTATTATTCTCATAAAGCTCAAGTAGATTCCTATATACCGCCGATAGGGTTCCGTCGTAAGCCAGGGCAAGCACGCAGTCAGGTTTATCCGAAATAAAAACCGCTATTTCACTAGCGAGCCTTGAAAAAAGCTCCTCGGTTCCGCAAACCAATGTTTTCACTTTTTCACGCCCGGCTCAGCTTCAGCCTTATCTTCGGAAGCAGTAAGAAGCTTGGTAAGCTCCTCCATGAAGGTTTCAACGTCCTTGAAGCTTCTGTAGACGGAGGCGAATCTGACATATGCGACTTCATCCACATCCTTAAGGCGGTCCATCACCATCTCGCCGATTTCAACCGTGCTGATTTCCCTGTCCATGCGGCTGAGGAGTTCATTTTCGACTTCATCTGCAATGCTCTCTATCTCAACGAGCATTACCGGCCTCTTCTCACATGCGCGAACCATGCCGTTTATGAGCTTTACCTTATCAAAGCCCTGACGACTGCCATCGCGCTTAATTACAATCAGAGGCATCCTCTCAATATTCTCGTATGTTGTAAAACGCTTCTGGCAAGCCAGACACTCGCGGCGTCTTCTGATAGCCGTGCCGGCTTCTGCAGGGCGGGAGTCGATAACTTTACTTTCTTCGTATCCGCAAAACGGGCATTTCATATGTCAATCCTCCAATATTAATGTTGCTTGTTTAACTGAGATATTATACTACAACATATAGTGTATTGCTATAGTTTTTTTACAATTAGTACGAAATTTCCCCCTATTTTTTCTCTATGATAACCAACACCAATAAAGTTGCCAAGTGCCAGTCATCCTAGTGACGTAAATCCCGTTCGTAGCGCTTTTCTTTTGTATTTCGTAAAGCTAAAGCCGGTGAGAATACCCACCGGCTATTTCTAATATTTTAATAACAAATTTACAGCTTTGCACCGCAGACGTTGCAGAATTTGTCTCCAGCTTTTAACTCGGCTCCACATTTGGGGCATTTGGCAACATCATCATATATGTTTCCCATATCGTAGGAAACGGGAACCGGCTCGTCAATCTTCACTTCCTGCTGCTGAGGATGATACATATTGTGTACCGTCTGCTGGATAATATCGGGCTCCTGAGCCTTCATCTCGTCAAATGCCTCCTGAACCTCAGCGGCCGCATTGGAAACCTTCTCCTCTTCCTTCTTTATGAAGGCAGCAAAGGGAGATTCCTCAACAGGCTTCTTAGGTACTTCAGCCGATGGCTGGGGTGTCGGCTGTGCAACGGGTTGTACAGCAGGCTGGGGCATTGGCTGTGCCGCGGGCATAGTTGCAGGCTGGGAGACAGGTTGTTCCGCTGGCTGCTCAAAGTCTACAGGCTTAGCATAATCCGGAATCTGGCTGCCCTGGGGTGTGGGAACAAATTGTGCACCGTCATTAACGGACTTCGGGTTTGGTCCGAACTCGTTTGCGCCGGGTTGGCTGTCCTTACAGAGGAGAACAATCAGGTAGATGTTCAAAATCGGTACGAGGCATGCGAGGTACCAAAGACCCGACTTGCCTATATCGTGGAGACGTCTCCATCCAACAGCAAGTGATGGCACCGCCAGAGCAACAGATGCTATGCTGAATATGGAGGAGTCACCCAACAAGGTGTACAGGATTGTGAGGGCGGCGCAGTTGAACAACATGAAATACCAGAATTCGCTTCTCCTTGCACGGCCCGAAAAGTCCGCATATTTGTTGAAGCATGTGGTCAGCGCTTCTTTGAAGGTCATAATTCTATCTCCTTGTTATTTATTCTTCACCCGAAAGCAGCTTTACGGAAAGCTTTACCGGGTTGTGATCGGAATTTTCAAATCTCATATCCAAGTTATCAACACTCTCAAGCTCCACGTTGGGTGAGAGAATGAAGCCGTCTATTACATAGTACTGGGTGTTTTCGGTATCGGTGGGGTCGTAGGGCTCATTGAGCAGACGGCAGCTTGGGACGTTCAGATCGTAGGCATAGGTCCAGCCGGTTGGTATGCCGTCATTATCAAGGACACCCGGTATCCAGTTTTCAGGGTGGTTATTGGGGTAGCTGTCCAGCCCGCCCGGGAATACCTGGTTGAAGTCTCCACCCGCAATCACATAGTTACCCTTTTCATATTCGCTTTGAATGAACTCGCAGAGCTGCCTTGTCTGGGCAATCTTCCCTTCTCCGCTGTCGTAAGCCTCAAGGTGCAGGTTTACGATGACAAGCTGCTTATCGCTTCCCGCCACGGACATGTAGGAGGCAAGAATGCATCGCTTCAGATTTGCGGTTCTGAGCGGCCAACTGAAGGGGCAGGGCAATGAGATGCGTTCTGCACTTGTAATATCGTAGGAGGATGTGGTGAATACGCCGGAGTTCACCTTGCCCATGGGTGGCCAGGGAAATGGTACAAATGGGCATGAGTAGTTCAAAGCGTGAGCATTCTGTCCAAGGCTCAGCTCGTCCCTAGGGTCTATACTGAAGGACCGGCTTGAATTGATATCCACCTCCTGCAACATGTAGATGGTGGCATCGCTGTTGTCAGCAAGAGTCTTCTCAATTCCGGTAAGATATCTGTTCACGGTGTCTCTGTCGGCTGCAGGGGCATTTCCACCGCCATCCATAACAAAGTCGGAATCCTTGCCAAGGGCAAAGTAGCCGGTGTTCCAGGATATCACCTTGATGCTCTCATCTACAGGCACATTATGTCCCCTGCCCTCACCGCGTATCTCGATATCCTCAACATCCTCGGGCTTATACTCAGTTGCCGTGAGGAAGCCAATGAAAATCACGCCAATGAGCAGAACGATGAGAATAAGCCACAGGATGAACTTCAGAATTTTTTTCATTTTGGTTCTCCTAAATCCAATTTATATGCCCATATTATAAAGTACACGGGGAAAATATTCAATCCGCAATTTAATTGACTTTGAATCGTATAACTGTTAAAATTAAGACAGAAACAAACGGCGATTTGTTATTAATAGAAAAGGAAGTGGTTACCATGAAACTGACTCCCGAGCAGGAGGCACTGCTCAACGGTTCCAAAGGCGAGGTAATGGCAAAAATCATGAAGACCCTCGTTATGTTTGGAGACACCTTCGGTGCCGAGCGCCTTGTGCCCGTAACAAGCGAATACGGCCACACGGTTATCAGCTATGGTCTGAAGGTTCTAGGACCCGTTCTTGACCTTTTTGATGAAATCATCGACGCCGGTCTAACGGACGGTCAGAAATTCACCGCAGACCCCCGTCCTCTTGATAAGAATGTCCCCTCAAATCTTATTGAGGACATCGTTTTCAAGAAGATAATGTACACCGATCAGGACCGTTATGAGGAGCAGATGCGCAAGATGGGCATACTCTCCGATGACGACTATACCTGTACATGCTATCTGCCTGAGGTCGGTAACATTCCCAAGAAGGGCGACATTCTTTCATGGGCTGAGTCCTCCGCAGTTGTATATGCAAACTCCGTTCTGGGTGCACGTTGCAACAGAAACTCCGGAATTCTAGAGCTTATGGGCTCCATTGCGGGTTATGTTCCCGAATTCGGATTCCTGCTGGACGAAGGCCGCAAGGCTAAGTGGGTTGTGGAGGTCAAGTGCGAGAACAAGCCCGAGGCACAACTTCTTGGTTCTGCAATCGGCATGAAGGTTATGGAGGATGTTCCATACGTGAAGGGCATGGAGAAATGGCTCGGCACAGAACTGACTCCAGAGGTATGCGCATATCTGAAGGACTTCGGTGCAGCAACTGCCTCCAATGGTGCTGTAGGTCTTTATCACATTGCCGGACTTACCCCTGAGGCGAAGGATCTGGGCGAAGCTCTCATAGATGAGGGAGCACAGGTCTATGTCATTGATGACGCTGAACTCCAGCGCGTTCAGGACAACTATCCCGTTATTTGGAAGAATCCGGATGCAAAGCCTGAGCTCTGCTTTGTTGGCTGCCCGCATCTCACTCTTGAGCAGCTAATAGACTGGACCGTTAAGGTAGAAGACGGTCTGAAGGCAAACGGATTAAAGAAGGTTTCCATACCTACTGTATTCAATGCCTCTCCTCCGGTAATCAAGGCCTTCAAGGAGACGGAATATGCAAAGCGTCTTGAAAAGTGCGGCGTAATTCTCTCCTATATCTGCGCGCTTATGTACATGAACAATCCTCTGTGCAAGAAAAAATCAGTTATTACCTGCTCCAACAAGCTCAGAACCTACACAAGCGCAAAGTTCTATAAGGAAGACCAGATTCTCAGCATCATCACAAACAAGGAGGCAAAGCTATGAAAGAATTCAAAGGTCGTGTTGTAGTTCCCGGCAGATGCATCGCCGAAGCTCTTGTCTCACACAATGGGTTCAACACACTCGCCTCCTTCCAGATGGCAATAATGTTCAATAAGAAGGGTGTTCCCTGCGGAGATCAGAACAACCCCGAAATCAACGGAATGCCTATGCAGGGCAAGGCACTGTGCCTACCTCTGACAATAGGTTCTACCACGGGCGGTATGATTCTTTATACTGTGCTCAAGCTGGACAAGGGGCCTGCATGCATGTTGTTTTCAGAGTCGATTGACTCACTGGCCGCCTCAGGTGCTATCCTTGGCGCCGTGTGGACGGACACCTGTATGCCTGTTATAGACCGTTTAGGGCCTGAGTTTCTGGAGGCAGTTAAGACCGGTGATAGGATAACCGTTTTGGACGACGGCATTGTCCGCGTTGAGTGATGTAAAGTTAATAGCGTTTTATTGAAATATATCCACCCGCGTGACGGGTGGATATTGTTATCATCAGCAAATTATGAAAAAAGCCGGCAGTAGATTCTTTACTGCCGGTTAATAATTGTCATGTGTCACGCCAGCCGGGTTTTCTTGGCTTGGGAGATGATGAGGGCTTTGGATATTCGGGTTTATCATTTGAAGGCTTGTCGTTTGAAGTCTTACCATCTGCCTGGCAATTGCCGTTTTCAGGACAGTTCTCACAGCTGTAGTCCTCATCGGGTTCAAAATCCTCGGGGGGCTTCATGTCTCCCGGTCTATGTATGTCACCAGATTTTCCGCCCATGCCAAATCTGCCGTTGGAATACACAACTCCGTCCATTTCAATTTCATATTCGTCTTCGTCCACCGTCAGGTAGTAAGTGCCGGCACTTTCGAGGTCCGGTGCGCTTACTACCACAGAGCTGAAATCATTCTCAGGCTTGTAGCTTATGAGTACATTGCCCTTTTCATCATTGAGAGCGATTTCGCTTCCTGCTTTGTATTCTGAGTCAAAATTATAGAGTATACTTGCCTGCGTTGAGCTTTTTCCAAAGCCCTCTGCCATACCGGATGAGCCCGCTGCAATAACGGTGCCTCCGGAAATTATTCCATCTGAAGCGTAGTCAACGGCTGAGTCTGCGGGGCTCGTAGGTCCACTTATGTACAACTCTCCTCCTGAAATCTCCAGAGAACCATTGGAATCGATTCCATCTCCTAGGGCATTTATCTTAATCTCACCACCGGAGATAACAATCTTTGCGCCTTCAGTTACTGCAAATGGATTCTCTCTGCCAAATCCACCCGGGCCGCCAGGTCCACCGTGACCACCGCCGAAGCCCTCAGGAGGCATACCTTCAGGTCTGCCGCCTCCGAATCCGCTTCCGGGAAATTCTCCAAAGTCATAGTCATTTCCTTCTGCATCGTCTTGAGATGAATCATTCTGCTTGGGCATTGAGTCTCTGGTTATCATAGCGGTTTTCTTTGGCTTTGCTGTAGGTGCCGGCTGAGTGTATGGGTCGTTACCAAAGCCATAGAACCCATCAAAATCGCCGTAATCGTAATAATCGCTGTAATCATCAAAGCTGTCGAAATATCCGCTGATATCATCCCAACCGTCACCGAACATCTCTCCAAAGAACTTATACCAGTCCTCATCGGTCCAGTTATCAAAGTCCTCGTCAAAGTATGATTCAAAGTCTGAATTATTATCCCAGTCCTTGAAATACTCCTCCCAGTCCGCTTCTGTCCAGTCGTCGAATTCTGTGCCGGAACCGTCTTTTCCGCCCGCAGCATTTATGCCGTCATCGGAGGAAACAATATCAATACTACCGCCAGAAATAATCACTGCAAGGCCTTCCAGACCTTCGTAGCTTTCATTAATAACGATTTCACCGTCAGAAATGTTGAGCTCATTATCGGCGTGAATGCCATCGTCATAAGCGGAGATGGTCAGGCTACCTCCCTTTATTTTAATATCCTTCTTACCGTTAAAACCGTCCTGAGCGGCCTCAACAGCTATGCTGCCTGACTTGACCGTGATGTCATCCTTAGCAAGAATTCCGTGACCAATCCGAGAGACGACCTTCAGAATGCCATCACCCTTCAGAGTTAGCTTACAGTCCGCATATATTGCGGCATCCAGATCCGTATGCTCAGCACCACTACTGCTGATAATATTCTTTGAATTATCTGCTGTCTCGATTATGAGTTTGCCGGCTTTGTTGACATATATTGCAGGTGCTTCCTTGTTGCTGATTTCGACGCTGTCAAGAATAAGTTTTACCTTTGCGTCTTTGTCTGCATCAACGACTATTTGACCTTCCAGCTTTCCGCTTAGTTCATATGTTCCCTCTTCGCTGATTGTAAAAATGCTGTTCTTAAGAGTTGAGAGGTCCAACTTTTCAGCTTCCTTTGTAGTTTCCTCAGTCTCTTCAGCTGGGGCTTCATCTTCTGCAGGCTCCTCTTCCGGGTCTTCCGCAGCTTTATCAGCAGTTTCTTCCGGAATCTCATCTACAGATTTCTCTTCTACTATCTCCGTTTCCGATGTCTTTACGAAAAGCTCCGTAGCAAGGACCTTGCCCGTTGCTGTTAGCAGACCTGATCCCTCTGCCGAGGCACTGACCTGACCGCAGGCGCAGAACATGGCAAGAACGAGAAGTACTGAAATAAATACTGTTAGTTTTTTACGCATCTGTTTCTCCTTTTTCATTTTGTCCACTGTTGAAAACTGTCCTTTGTTTGGGAGCTCCGTCGGCCCCGTCTGCATTTCAATTTCAATTTATGTACAGAAAATACCATTGAATTGTGAACTCGATACATAGAAATCTTTAACAATCTGTGTACGATTATCGCGTCTATCAGCATTGTTTCAGCAAATTTCAGGCAAAAAAATAACGGGCTACTGATGTAACCCGCATATTTTTTGTTTAGAAGTTGCTGTCCGCAAAGGTCTCCAGAAACTTCAGAAGGGATATCACCCTTGTGCGTGATAATATAGCAAAATCCCTTTTATTTATCAAGTGGTAGATTGCACAAATATTAGTGCACATTTTTGTGCATATCAACGAGAAAAAATGGCAATATGAACAAATTTCAGCACTTATTTTTATGCAAACTGCCTATTATCCGCTTTACTTTTGGGGAAAATCCAGAATAATCGCCTCAAATGGACGGAGGGAATATCTGAGCATATTGTCGTAACCGTCACACAGTTCCGGTGTCGTTGTAAGGGGCGGAATGCCGCCTTCAGACTCGGAGGGACCTCCAGCTCCGGGCAGACTGTCGTATGTGCTGAACACTCTGTTGTAGTAACCTTCAACAGGGGCTCCGCAGCCGTATTCGGGATACTCTACAGGTGAGAAATTAATAACCACCAGCACTGCTCCATCATAGTTCCAAGGGTTTCTACGTATGTATGAGAATATGTTTCTATCTGAGTCGTTCCGGTTTATCCACTCAAAGGTGACGGGATTATCCGAGTCTGCATAGAGGCATGGATAGCGTCTGTATATGCCAAGCAAATTGCGCACGCATTGCATAACATCCCTGTGACCGAAATCGTCCGCAAGAGACCAATTTATTTCCCGCTTTTCGTCCCATTCCCTATCCTCGGCGAAATCCTGCCCCATAAAGAGCAGCTTTTTACCGGGATGGGTGAACAGAAAGGCATATAGAGCCTTAAGTCCGCCGAACTTATCCTCAATTCCGCCCGGGAATTTCTCTAGCATTGAGTGCTTCAGATGGACAACCTCGTCGTGGGAAAGCACCAGCACGAAGTTTTCCAAGAAGGCATAGTCCGATGTATGGGTGAGCTGGCCGTGATGCCACTTCCTATATATTGGATCCTTACCGATGTACTTTAGGGTGTCGTTCATCCAGCCCATATTCCACTTAAACAGGAAACCAAGACCATCTTCATCTACAGGCTTGGTAACACCGGGGATTATTGAGGAGTCTTCCGCAATCAGATACGACTTTGTATTCTCCCGCACAGCCTTGTTGAGTTGCTTGAGGAATTCAGTGCTTTCAAGGTTCTCCGGACCGCCGAATTTGTTCGGGCGCCACTCCGATCTGCCAAAGCTGTTGTAAAGCATTGAGGCAACCGCATCCACTCTTAGGGCGTCTATGTGAAACTCGTTTATCCAATAGAAGGCGTTTGAAATCAGAAAGCTTCTAACCTCAGGTCTGCCGTGGTCGAAGGCGTTTGTTCCCCACTCAGGGTACTCCGCACGGAGCGGGTCACCGGATTCATACAGCGGCGCACCGTCAAAGTATGCAAGACCGAAGCTGTCCTTTGGGAAATGTGCGGGAACCCAGTCGAGAATTACGCCGATATTGCTTCTGTGCATAGTGTCAACAAAGTATCTGAAATCATCCGGGCTGCCGTAGCGTGTTGTAGGCGAATAGTATCCGGTTACCTGATAGCCCCAGGAGCCGTCAAACGGGTGTTCACATATACCTATCAGCTCAACATGTGTATACCCCATGTAAGTCACATACTCGGCCAGCTGGTCTGCCAAAGTGCGGTAATTCAGGAAACCGTCCTCTCCGTGCGAATAATCCTTTTTCCAGGAACCAAGATGCAATTCATAGATTGCCATTGGCTTAGAGACGGAACCCTCTCCATCCTGAGAAGCCATATATTCTCCATCATTCCAGGGGTAGGTGTCCAGTTTGCAGATTATAGACGCATTGGCGGGCCGCAGTTCGGTCTTGAAGGCATACGGATCCGATTTATATAGCTTCTCACCGCTTTGGGCAGTTATGACGAAACGGTATAGTGTGTCTTCAAATATGTTGGGTATGAAGCATTCGTAGATACCGTTCTGCGTTAACTGCATCTCCCCCACCGATTCGTCCCATCCGTTTCTGTCGCAAATGACGGAAACCCGCCGGGCGTTGGGAGCCCAGACAGCAAAATGCGTTCCCCAAACGCCGTTCTCCTCACAGATGTGGGCACCCAGCTTTTTATATGCCTCGTAGTACGTTCCGTAATGGAACAGATAGCTGTCATACTCGGTAAATACAGGTTCCATAAGCATTCTCCTCAAATATTATGACAGATTTGCCGTATAAATAGCTACGGAAAGAGGCGGTAGCCTAACCTCAATCCTGCCGTTTTCAACACTGAGCTTGTCTTCCCTTTCCGTGCTGAAGCCATTTCCGTCGCTGATAAGCACTCTTGTATATTCCGTGCCGTCCGGTGTGCCCGTCTCTATTGTATGAAGGGTAAAAAGTACTGCTTCATCCGTATTATTGCAGGCAACAATAGCGCAGCTCTTTTCATCGAATCTTGCGTATGCTATACTTCCGTATTCTCCATAGAGAGGTTTAAGTGAGCCGCTCTTCAGAACCGGAAATTCGTTTCTGATTGCCGACAAACTGCGGTGGTACTCTATGAGCATTTCATCTTCATGGCCCCATGGGTAGGTTCTTCTGTTATCCGGGTCGGTCCATCCAAGCTGCCCTGCTTCGTCGCCATAATAGATAGTTGGAGCACCTGGCCATGTCATCTGAACACATATTGCCTCGCGGAAGACGGCCTTGTTTATTCCAATTCCTGCCGCTTCTGAACCCAAAGTAGTCAGTCTGCCCGCCTTCCGGTTGGTTCTGGTAAGAAAACGGGAGTGGTCGTGATTTGAAAGCTGATTCATGGCGGAATATAGCGAGGGTTCCTCAAAGGCTGCCATATTCTTCAACATGTTCTCAAAGAATGCCTTTCCATCCCGATAAAGCTCCTCACAGTACTCATTGCTGTGCTTTTCCATGCCCGTAAGGAAAAATGAGAGCGGCTCCATAAAGGCGTCGTAATTCATAACCGTATCCCACTGGTCTCCGTGGAGCCAGTCTGACGGATTTCCGTAATGCTCCGCAATGATGAGCAGTTGGGGATTAATGTTTTTCAGTCTCGTTCTGAATTCCTGCCAGAACCCGTGATTGAATTCAAGACTGTGGCCCAGATCCGCCGCTACATCAAGCCTCCATCCGTCTATGGAATAGGGCGGCATAGCCCATTTCTCCGCGATTGCGAAAATACGCTCTCTTAGGGTAAGAGAATCCTCATAGTTAAGCTTTGGCAATGTAACATGACCCCACCAACCCTCGTAATCCGCATAGCGGCTGCTGCCGGATTTGAAGCGGAAGTATTCCCTGTATGGGCTGTAGTTGTCCTGATACGCACCGTTTTCATATCCGGGCTTACCGAGATAGATGCCTTCTCTGTCCATCCATTTGTTGAATGAACCGCAGTGGTTGAACACGCCGTCAAGAATAATCTTCATGCCTCTGCGATGGAGCTCCTGACAGAATGACGCGAAATAGTCATCACTGGCCTTGAGGTTTGCTTTTGAAGTAACCCTGCGGATGTATCTGGGGGCATATCCATTATGCTTCTCCCAATCCTGCATGGAATGCTCCAGGTCGTCGCAGATGATTGCCAGGTGCGGATCTATATGGTCATAATCCTGGACGTCGTATTTGTGGCTGGAGGGTGAAATGAATATAGGATTTAGGTATATAACCTCTACTCCAAGGCTCTGGAGATAATCCAGCTTACTCATAATCCCCTGAAGGTCACCGCCATAGAAGCAACGTATGTCCGTATCGTCCGGTGAGGTATCCCAGTTGGAGATATGCTTTGAGTGACCCACTGCGTAGTAATACTCGTTGTCGCACACATCGTTGTCCGGATTACCATTGCAGAAGCGGTCCGGGAAAATCTGATACTGGAGGGCACCCTTTGCCCAGTCCGGCACATGAAAGCCGGGTGTGAACCGGAAGGAATACTCCTCATCCGGCTTTTCATCCTTAAACGAGGCTCCCAGCTTGTTATATATCACCTTCTGTATTTCTCCGCGGCACTCAACTTCAAAATAATATGTTATTTCTTCATCTAAGCAGACTATTTTGGCTTCATAGTATTCAAAGCACAGACTGCTACCGCAAGATGTCATCAGCACCGCATGGCTTCCGTTTGAGAAATTGAGGAGAACCCTTGAAGCACAGTCTTTAGGGACCCGAATCCTAACGGATACCGTCTCCCCCGGTTCAGGCTCTACAGGGCTTCTGAATGCAGCTGTTTCATCGCTGAAGAACATAGATAGGAATTCACTGTCATTTATTTCCATAAACACGCTCCGGAAAACGCTAGTAATAAACTTTTGTTTATCTATTATAATATAAAAATCACCCTCGAGCAAGCTCGAAGGTGATTCAGAACAAATTTGAAATTTAGGCAGCCTCTTCCATTTCCTGAGGTAAAGCGTTGGCGGTGAGCTCAGCAAACTCTTCCTCACTCATTTCATAGCCATAGAACAGGCTGTAATACTCCCTGACTGTAGAGCAGAGGTCATAATCAATATAGTCCGGATACAGCAGAGCTGTGAGCCATACCAACCCCAGATATCTTTGAACAGATGGGGGTGACTGGAGCCAGCCGTAAGGACCAAAGGGTGTCTCATAGTACTCACTGTTTTTAATTGCGTCTAACTGCTGCCACGTCTTGTCGGCACCAACTTCTGAATACACACTTTCCGGTGCAAAGATGATTACATCGGGATTCCAGAGTATGAGTTGCTCCATATCCACCTCGTTGCCATCACCTGAAGACACCACATCATCCAACGAAGCCGCGTTCTCAGCAACTAGCTTTAAGGTTTCCGCATGGAATGAACCATCAGCAAGTACATTGAGTCCCTTGTCTCCAAGGCAGTATAGTATGGACTTTCTGGCGTTGTCCTTGTCAACCTTTTCCATAATCGTATTGATGTTCTCGAGACAGTCTTCACACCATTTTGAAAGTGTCTCAGCCTTCTCTGTGCAACCCGTGAGCTCTCCAAGGCGGCGATATGCGGTATTTGCCGTTTCAATTGTGGCATCTATGTGAACAAATGGAATTCCGCTCTGCTCAGTGAGTGCGTCAAGGTCCCCGGCAGTACTTTCCTTTTGTTCTCCCACATCAATTACCACTTCAGGGCCTGCAGCCAAAAGTGCCTCCAGGTCCATTGTTCCTCTGCCCCCGTAAAGCTGACCAAGAGCAGGCAACTTCAGGAATTCTGCATTTATATATTTTGAAGCATCCATGGAAAACTCATTTGCATAGCCTACCATAAGCTCAGGGCAGAGCGGCAAAATATAAATCTGTGTCAGTGGGCCGGATACCGCAATCTTTGTCACTTCCGCAGGGATAGTAACGGTTCTTCCGCAGTCATCTGTGAACTCTCGGGTTTCAGCTTTGTCCGCTGCAAAGGCTTTTGTGCCGCAGCCTGCCATAACACCGAAGAGCATGAGCACAGCAAGTACGAATGCTAATGTTTTTTTCATTTTTACCTCCATTTTAAGCTTTTCGAGTTGAAAAAAATTGCAATTTGTATTAGTATAACACTTGGTTGTATTATACAGCCTCTTCGTCTGTTTTTCAATAGCAAATTGTATTTTTTTATTTATCGGATTGGACGCATATGAACACAACTGCTTTACCTGACAACGAAAAGCGCAGGCTATCGGGCAAAACATGGCTGATTATTCTGGCTGTCGCATTGCTTTCTTGTATTCTACTCTCATTTCTTTTAGGCCGTTATCCTGTTCCCTTTAAGGAGTTAATCGGAATTCTCTTTGGCAAACTGTTCGGAGTGGAACAGTACTGGACGGACACCCAGGCAATTGCCGTATGGAATATCCGTATGCCAAGAATTCTCATAGCCGTGCTTGTGGGCTGCTGTCTTTCCGCAGCCGGTGCCTCATACCAGGGTGTTTTTCAGAACCCTATGGCGGCACCGGATATTCTCGGAGCTTCCGCAGGAGCAGGATTTGGAGCCGCCCTTGCGATTTTTCTGAGTTTCAGCGGTTATGGGATTACCGCTTTTGCCTTTATGTTCAGCCTTATAACCGTGGCCCTTGTTATGTTCATAAGCAAATACGCCAAAGGTGAAAAGGTTCTGGGGCTTGTTCTGGCGGGGATTATGGTATCCTCTCTGTTCCAAGCGGGTACCTCATTTATTAAACTGGTGGCTGACCCCAACAACAAGCTGCCTGCCATCACGTACTGGCTTATGGGTTCCCTTGTAGGGGCAACAAATAAGGAATTAAAATTCGTTGTCTGGCCCATGCTTGTGGGAATCATTCCCCTTATTCTCCTACGTTGGAGACTTAATGTGATAACAATGGGAGACGATGAAGCACGGTCTATGGGTGTTGACGCACAGAAAGTGCGGATTGCAGTGATTGTTTCCGCCACACTCATCACGGCAGCATCTGTCTCTGTCTCCGGAATGATTGGCTGGGTGGGGCTGGTTATTCCACATATGATGAGAAGACTCGTGGGCTCCGACTACAGATTTCTGATGCCCGCTTCCATGCTGGGCGGCGGACTATTTCTACTGATTGTAGATAATTTTTCGAGGAACCTTAGCAATACGGAAATCCCCATAGGCATTCTCACCGCCTTTATTGGCGCACCCTTCTTCCTGCTGCTGATAACAAGGAGAGGAGAATCTCGGTGAAGCTTGAAGTTAGGAATCTCTCTTTTTCATACGGCAGCCGCGAGGTTCTGCACGACATTAGCCTTGGTGTGGAGGACGGCGAATTTCTATCCATTCTAGGCTCGAACGGTGTTGGGAAGTCCACACTTTTCAAATGCATGCTGGGTCTGCTGCAGAACTACAGCGGCGAGGTCCTTATTGATGGAGTGGATACCCGTGAAATGAGTGTGCGGGAGCTATCAAAGCATATCGCCTACATTCCACAATATACCTCCCCTTCCTTCAATTATAGTGTTGAGGATATAGTGTTGATGGGTACCACCGCCGGCAGCAGCGCCTTCCGTACACCTAAGGCTGAGGAACTGGAGCGCACGGAGAAGGCACTTGAAAAGATTGGTATTGTTCAGCTGAAGGAGAGATGCTTCCATCATCTGAGCGGCGGAGAGCGGCAGCTTGTAATCATAGCACGGGCTCTGGCTCAGAATGCAAAGATTCTCATGCTTGACGAGCCTACAGCAAGCCTTGATTTCGGAAACCAGATGCTGGTCCTCAAACAGTGCCGCGCCCTTGCCGATGAAGGCTATACCATAATTCAGACTACCCACAACCCCGAGCACTCATATATGTACTCCGACAGGATTGTAGCCCTTAAGAACGGCTCCGTTCTGGCATCAGGCAGTCCTACAGACGTTATAAACAACGAAATAATCAGTACACTTTACGGCATTGATGTTAATATCAGCAGCCTCGAGAACGATAGTGTAAGGGTATGCATACCCGCCAGTATATAGGAGGTTTCGAAATGCAGCATATAATAATATGCGGTGAACGCCAAGTTGGAAAATCCACATTGGTCGAGCGCCTGCTAAAGGAAATTAATCTGCCTGTATACGGAGTGATTACTAAATCTATGAAACAGCGTGAAGACGGATACCATGAGATATACATGTTCCGCGCGTCCGATAAAGAACGGATTCCTCGTGATGAGAACTTTCTTGCCGACTGCAACTCCATTGACAGACATGTAAACAAGGAAATATTTGAGACCTTGGGTGTACAATATCTTTCTGAGGCAAAAGACGACGGAATAATTGTGATGGATGAGCTGGGTTTTATGGAAGCGGACTGCGAAAGATTCACGTCCGCGGTTCTCAACCGCTTTGACGGTGACATTCCTGTTATAGCAACCGTAAAATCAACACATCCTGAGGTTGAGTTTCTGAACCGGGTTCGTTCACATCCAAAGGCCGAACTATATATGATAACAAAAGAAAACCGGGACGAGCTGTACGAACAACTCCTCCCGATTGTAAGGTCACTGTAAAACGGATTCTATTGCGAACCAGTTTACATAATCTTTAATATCCGCTTGCCTCTATAAAAGGGCACAGTTAAAGACGATACATCGTCGATATAGACTGTGTTCTTTTTTATTTCACCGTTTTCAACATAGTACTCGCAGTCAATAAGCTTCGGGTCCGCAAACATTTCGTCATCCAGTTTTTCTATTGGGGTATGCCTGCTTACAGAGTCTATGCGTACATTCTTATTTCCACAAGAGCAATCACCTGGTATTATTCTTGTATAGTCGCCCGTTCGGTAGCATTCAAGCGGCATTGCCTTCAAATGAGTTGTCAGTACCAGCTCGCCTGTTTCACCTGCCGGCAGTACTCCACCGTTTTCATCAATTATTTCCACATCTATGTCGGATCGCATGTGCATTCCGTTGCGGCAACGGCAGCTTGTAGCGCCCGCAAGACAGGTTTCACGGCTGCCGTAATGTGGGTATACGGGACACATGTAATCAGCATTTATACAATAATCACCGGAAATCAGTCCCGCTCTAAAACAGCCGTTGGTGAGTCTCTGGAGGGCAAGGAGAGTCTGTGGGAAGCCTATAAATGAATCAGGTTTATTTTTAAATATTATGTCTACCAATTTATGATAACTCCAGGTTTTTCCCGGATTTATAGCAACTGCACCCAAACGACTTAAAGCCTCGGCAATTCTCTCGCCAAGGCTGTAAGGTCCCGTATCAGGAAAGGTCACCAGGGTCTTTTCCGGCTCCATCTCGGATATACCCTGCATGAAGACCTCAACGGTCCTCTCAAGGTCCTCTTCGGTATAATAAACCCGTTTTTCTTTCCCTGTTGTTCCGGAGGTCTCCGCTGTGATGATCTTTGCAATTTCACTCTGTGAAACCTTCGGTCTGTATCCACTGATATCGGTGATGAAATTCATTTTCTGTAAAGATACTTTCCTTCAGTGTTTGTCAGGTTATATGCGCAGAATGGCACCATCCCGTAATCGGAATCCACCTCGCATATATAGCAGCGTTTGAGCCTCTCCAGGTCCAGATTGTACGCATCCTGGAATATCATGCCGGAGACCGCAAATGTGCTGTCTCTCACCTGCTTGAGAAATTCGTCAAAACCGTCGGCATTCTCGGGAAGCTCGCAGGAACCGGCCCACTGGGAAGCCACATGCTCACGCGAATCATCGCTGGTTGTACAGCAACAGCATGAGCCCGACTGCTTGGGAAGAAGCTTCAAACTGCCGTCCTCGAGAAGCCTATAGCTGGCGTGGAAGGAGCAGTATGGATTCTCAGCACCACCTCCGGCGAAATCGGATTTTTTCATCATGCCGTCCGTCTGGGCTTCAATCAGCTCTAGCATTTTGGGGATTGTTATTGGCTTTGAAGGCCTTTCCTGACCGCAGCGCCCGAAATAGCTTATGGGCTGGAAATGAACTCCACGCACATCAGGCTGACGGCTGATGGCAAATTTGAGAATATCGCCTACCTGGTTGTCATTAATTCCCGGAGCTATAACCGGAACAAGCACAACTCCAAGACCTGCTGTGGCACTATTTTCAATGGCTCTGAGCTTTATATCAAGAAGTGGCCTGCCTCTTAGTGCTTCGTAAACATCGTCAGTCAGCCCATCAAACTGCAGGAATACTGTTGTGAGCCCCGCTTCCTTCAGCTTTTCCGCATACCCATCCTCATCCGCAAGGCGGATTCCGTTGGTGTTTAGCTGGAAAAAAGTAAAACCCTTTTCAAGGCCTAGCCTGATTATCTCAGGCAGATCATCTCTAAGCGTGGGCTCGCCGCCTGAAAGTTGGATATTGAAGGGGCCACCGTGTTGCATCAGAAAATCATACTGTTTGGAAATCTCATCAAGGCTGAGGTCTCGGGGAGAGTGTTCCCCCGCCGCTGCGAAGCACACAGGGCAGTGCAGGTTACAGCGGTTTGTCAGTTCAAGCAGCATGCAGCATCCTTTACGCAAATGCTCTGCACAGAGCCCGCAGTCATTAGGGCAGCCCTTTTCGGGCTTTTTTCCGTTTACCGGCGGGTCTGTTGCTGTGTTGTCCATACTCCACTGCAGATAGCTCTTCAGGTCGCCTTCCCAGATGAGGGTTCTGAACCTGCCGTGCTCCACGCAAGTCTTCTCCATATAGATGTTCCCGTCACTACCCGTAAGTTTCTCCGCCTCAAGAGTTTTAAGACACACCGGGCAGACACTTTTCGTTCTGCCTATGAGCATTTATATAAGCTCCTTTTCTGCAAGAATCTCCATACATTTCTGATAGGTGTCGGCAATTATGTTCGGACACTCTTCAAGGCGCTTTGCGGGATTACCTTTTGTGATATCTGTACAGTCTGTTCCGCCATAATTTACCATCATCTCTTCCTTGAACCATTCAGTAAACTCGCCGAGAGCCTGCTTGTGTTCCGGGTGTTCAAGACCCGTGTCTTCACCCTTGCCGGTGAAGTACGAAATAAGGCAGCAGCCTCCGGTCATACAACCGCAGCAGCCCTGTGAATATCCCACGCCACCGTTAAGTCCTCCCATGGCCTTAACAAGTTCGGGATTCTCCTCTCCTACAGTTTCAAGCAGAAGTATGGCAAGTATCTGCGAGCAGAAATAGCCGTAACGGCTCAGTTCAAGTATTCTGTCTAATAAATCCACAGTTCAGTCCTCCTTAGATGCAACAATCAGGTAATATTTTGGGTGCCGATGTGGTATATTCTCAAACCCGCAGCAGTTCTCATCGCTCCACAGGGCCTCGAGATAATACTCTTTCCATTCATCAGTGATATCTTCGAAGAATTCAACGTTAAATCCCGGAAGGACAGGTTGATCAAAGAACACATCGGCAAGCATAAGCTTTCCTTTGGGCCTTAGGACCCTGCGGGCCTCGGATATCGCTCTCATGTGGTCCCCGCTGATAAAGAAAGCACATTCGGAAAGTACTCCGTCAAAACTTTCATCAGGAAAAGGGAGATTTAGAAAATCCCCCTTAATAACCTTATCTCCACACGGTTCAATATCAATACAGATGTCGCAGCCCGAGCTTCCGTCTCCGGCACCCATATCAAGGACACAGGCATCTTCAGGGAGCTTAGCCGCTCTGAAAAGCTTCGCAGTATTCTCTTTTCCCCCGGGATGTCTGTTCATTTATCCTCCAGCGATTTTTCAACGGAAAGCACCTTGCCAAGTGCCAGTTCCTCAGGAACATATACAAAACCACACTGGGGGCATACCGGGAGCTCCACCGGAAATCCGTTCTCTAGGTATCTAAATTTTGCCTTGCCCTTCACAAGCTTAACGTGGCATTTCATGCACTCCAGCTTTCCTTCGGGGTCTATGGTGTAGTAAGTTCTGTCTCCTGCCATTTTCAGACCTCCCTGATATCAATTGTCATTCTGTGACTGTATGCGCGGTGAACAAGGTATCCATCTTCCTTTTCCTCATACATAACCCAGAAGGTAACATTTCCGTCTCTGCTGCGGGTTATGCATAAACCGCAGTCGGAATCATAAATAGTCTCTCCGCTCTCTCTAAGCTGTTGCAGAACATATTCTACATCTGAGGTAAGAATCATACGGTCGTCCATCATTTTTCTTGCTTCATCAGTATAATCTATTTTAAAGCCGAGGTCTTTGTTCACAGTTTCCACCCCCAGTAGTTCTTTTAGAAGTTCCTGCTTAAGGCTGAGTCTGTTAAAGCGCTTTTCACTTATATCCGGAGGCAAACCTGCATCCGTTCCGTATAGGAGTTCCAAAATGTGCCTGGATTCGTGCCCCTCACGTGCAAAACGGTCCCTGCATGCCATGCAATAGGTTACAAAGGGAGCGTCAGAGCGTTCAAGGCATTTATCTGTCAGAAGCTTTGCCACCTCACGGTTCGTATAAGCTGTTAGACCACCGTAACCGCAGCAGGGTGATTTGTCACCTGAGTATTCAGTCTCTATAATAATCATACCCAGCTTTTCAATGATGGAACGTATTGCGTTCTGTGTTTCTCCATCTCCCCTCGCTCCGCAGGAATCGTGTATTGCGGCAGGTTTCTCGAGTGCTTTTGCTGTATCGGGCAATCCGATTTCATTTATTACATCCCAGATACCCTTAACCTCGGCATTCTCATAAGCTCTGAGTTCCTTTGCGCAGCTGGGACAGCCGGCAATAATTGTGGGATTACCCAGTTTAGCCAGTTCAGAATCTATAAATGCCTTTGTTTCGTCATACATCTCATATCTGCCTGCCCAATCGCATATTGCTCCGCAGCATCCCAGCATCAGGGCAACTCCGCCTTCAAGCCTTGAGCAGAGGTCAGCATAAGCAGCCTTCACGGTTTCGGGTGCTATCGCACTCGCCTGACACCCCGGGAAAAACACATATCTGCATTTTTCATAGCCCGGTTGAGGTATAGAAACAAATGCCTCATCGTTGGAGAAGAGCATGTCCTGCAGAGCGAACTCGTGCACTGCAAGGGACATCTTGTCTGTGGCTACCATGTTCTCTCGCGCATCCTTGCACACCGTCGCCATGTCGAAGCCGTTGGGGCAGATTACCTTGCATTGACCGCACAAAGCACAAGCGTTCATAACCTTGTTCAGCTGGTGGTCTCCCATGATAATTTGGGTGTTATTGAATATCTCACGGCTTAAAAGTGATGGCGGCTTTTGGAAATGCACTATGAAGGGGCATGCTTTCATGCATTCATCACAGTGGCATTGGATGCAGCGTTTTGCCTCCTCTACTGCCTCCTCTTTGGTATAGGCACCGTTCTTAGCAACACGCTTAAGTTCCTTTGCCATGCCCAGGTCGGTGTAAAGCTTGGATTCCGCCGCACCTTCATCACCTCTGGTATTGTTTGGATCTAGATTCTGGGCAAGTCTGTCCACCGAAAGTGCCGCCTTCTTCGCTCCGAAAGCAGCATTCATAACACCTTCCCCACAGCCCATTACAAGCTTTTCAGGCGCAAACACCATAAGCTTCTCATTGCATATGGCATCCGGGAAGAATAGCTTTGCGAGTTTTTCAGAGGCACAGACCACGTCAAACTCCTGTCTTTTCTCTTCAAAGAATGCGGGAGTCATTATACAGCCAAATTCAAAACTGATATACTTGGATTTCAGCCGTTCAAGTTCAGCCTTAAAGGCCTCCTCAGGCAGAAATTCCGTCTCAGTTCTGAGATACTGCTCTATATCCGCCTCCTCACAGAACACTGTGAGGGGGTACATTTTCTTTTCAAGTTCGCCCGCAAGGAACAGACAGAAAAGTCCCGAACCGAATATCGCAACCTTCTTCTTTTTCTCCATGCGGAACACTCCGCTTGATTTTGTCCTCTCGCCAAATGTGGAGACCGCCGCCTCAATATCTCTGATGGCAATGCCGTCTCCTACTTCACAGATACGGCATTGTGATTCACAAGGCGCCTCACAACCTGAGGATAGAATCATTGGGAAAGGTGCAATCTTTTCATATATCTGCAGTGCCTTTTTAAAATTGCCGTCAGCCACAGCAGCCAGCATTGACTTTGTATCCAGCTTCAAGGGGCAGGCAGAATTACAGAACGCGGGCTGTTCATATGTGCACAGTCCGGTCATGTATCCGATTTCCTCCTTGGAAATCTTCTTAACCTTATACACGTGGGTTGAACCACGCTCAGGAATATAATGGGACATACGAAATACCTCCTTGTGTGAGGTTGATATTTTCTATGAAACAGAGGGGCTCTGAGAGCCCCTCTATTATAACATGTTTTTGCGACTATGAGAACAAATTACTTCTCGAGTTCTATAAGAGCTGCGAGGACTTTGTCGGGACGTGCAGGAATGCGAGTGATACGAGCGCCTGTCGCAGCGTATATAGCATTCAGAACTGCGGGGTGAGGAGCATCCAGAGGAGCTTCACCACAGCCGGCTGCACCATAAGGTCCTGACGGACGGTATGTCTCGTTGAAGTAGAGGTTGATGTCATCCGGGCAGTCATTGGGGTAAGGAATTCCGCATCCCTTAAGGCTGGTTTCCTTGCTGAGGTCATCGAAGTCCTCAGTGAGTGCCAGACCAACGCCCTGCATAAGTCCGCCGTAGAAGTTGCCTTCAACAAGCAGTCTGTTCATGATGGTTCCAACGTCTGCTACGCAGTCGAATCTGTATACATGAACCTTACCTGTCTCAGTATTAACTTCAACAGAAGGCATGAATATGGTGTACATGTAGGTTGCGAACGGATCGCCCTGTGCGGTATCCTGATCGATAGGATGATCTGCGCAGAATGTGGTTACCCAGTTGCCTTCTACCTTCAGCTTCTTACCGTCTGCAACCATCTCATCGTAGGTACGGAATGTTCCGTCGTCCTTCTTCATCTCTGCAATAAGAGCTTCTGCAGCGAGACGGCATGCGTTACCGGACATAACCTGTGAACGAGAGCCGCCGGCAGGTCCGGAGTTCGGTGTAATCTTGGTGTCGTTCATAACGAGCTTAATCTGCTCGGGCTTTATGCCTGCCTGACGGAGTGTCTCATGTGCGGATACAAGGATACCCATATCAGCGCCCTGACCGTGATCTTCCCAAGCGGCGTACATTGTGACTGTGCCGTCCGGGTTGAGCTCTGCGTATGCATTGGATGTATCAACACCATCAAGGCCACAGCCGTATACACCGAGAGATACGCCAACGCCGTACTTCATCTTGCCGTCGGAAGCAGCATTCTTCTCGGCAGCTATCTTCTTTGCCTCTTCGTAGATAGGACGTGCCTTCTCGAACAGAGCCTCTTCACAGTATACCTCAGGAGGATAGCCTGTGGGTATTGTTGTGCCTTCAGACTCCTTGTAGCAGTTCATTGCACGCATCTCGAACGGGTCGATGCCCATCTTTGCTGCCAGCATATCAATTGCGATTTCAGAACCCATGAAGGACTGAGGTGAGCCGTATGCACGGAATGCGGAGCCCCATGCATGGTTGGTGAATACGGTCTGGCTCTTGTTACGGATAGAATTGATTCCGTAGCCTGCACCTGTGAACTGGCTGAGACGCATTGTGAGCAGATCGCCGAACTCGGAGTAAGGACCATGGTCAACATAGTTGTCGCCCCAGAGTGCCTGCAGCTTGCCGTTTGCATCACATGCCATCTTTACATGCATGAATGCAGGTGAACGCTTACCGGTGTAGGTGATGTTCTGGAACTGGTTGAATACCAGTGTGCAGGGACGGCCGGTAACTTTGACTGCGGCGCCGATGAGAGCTTCGTTCGTCGGTGAGAACTTGTAGCCGAATGTACCACCAGCGTGGTTCTGAACGATGCGGAGCTTCTCCATGGTGGGCTCGCCGATAGCAGCTGCTATCATAGGCATGTGGAGGTGGATACCGATGGACTTGGAGTGAATGGTGAGCATTCCATCCTCATCATAGTAACCATAACCACAGTCAGGCTCGATGTGGAGGTGAGGCTGACGTGAGCAGTAGCTCTCTACGTCTACCATCTGATTTTCAGGAACGGAATCCCAGTCGAACTCGGGTCCCTTAATGCAGTTGGTCTCAAAGAATACGTTCGGGGTGCCCGGGTGAATCTCGATAGCATCCTCTGCCTTAGCGGACATTGCATCCATGTATGCGGGGAGCTCTTCGATTTCAACCTTAACAGCATCAGCAGCTGCCTGAGCGTGCTCAACGGTATCTGCTGCTACGATGCAGATTGCATCACCAAACTGGAATATTTTGTCTTTGCAGAGTACAGGACGGTCAAATCCATCGCATTTGTTGTGCTTCGGGAGCATGACCAGACCGTTGATCTGGTTTGTACCGCCTACAGCAATGATGTCGTCAGCTGTAATTACTTTGAATACGCCGGGCATCTTCTCTGCTTCGGAGATATCAATGCTCTTAATGTTAGCATGGGAGACCTTTGCCTGTGTGAGAGCAAGGCGGAGAGTGCCTTCGGGCATCTTCAGAGCATCATCAGCACCGAAGTCCCAAGTACCTGTGACCTTCTGTGCTGCAGAAGGACGGATGTACTTTGTGCCCTTGATGGAATCCTCTGTCTGTTTGAAGACGAGGTCTTCCTTTTTCTTCTCGCCACGGAGAACAGCTGCTGCTGCCATTGTAGCATCGATGAGGGGCTTGTAACCGGTGCAGCGGCAGAGGTTCTGCTGCTTGTTGAACCAGTCACGAACTTCTTCTCTGGTGGGATTGGGATTCTTCTCGAGAAGAACCTTTGCGGAGATGATGAAGCCCGGTGTGCAGAAGCCGCACTGTGCACAGCCATAAGCCATCCATGCGACCTGCAGAGGATGCATATCCTCGAGGGTTCCAACGCCTTCAATGGTGGTAATCTCGGCATTGTCAGGAATCTTGCTCATCTTCCAGATACATGCCTTTTTGATCTCGCCGTTTACGATGACATTACATGCACCGCAGTGGCCCTGTCCACAGCCGATTTTGCAGCCGGTGAGGAGCAGATGCTCACGAAGAACGGTTGCCAGGGTTTCGTCCTGGTCGAGGATCAGATTACGGGTTACGCCATTGATTTTTAGGGTCTTTTTAATCATAACTTTTCCTCCTATATGATTGTTTACTAACATATATAAAGCGGCACCGCCGCTAGGAATACAAAAAAATTACTCAGTGGGTTCCGCAGGAATCGTGGTCTGCTCCCTTACCCATTATGTCTCCCGCTCTCTCTGCACCTCTTGCCGAGTAGAAAACAAGCTGGGCTGTGGTTCCGTCAAGATTCTCGCCTGAAAGCTTCAGGAAATTTGAATTCTCGTAATAGTCTATGGGTAACTCGCGGCGATATACCTTACCTGTTACGGCATCTGTAACTTCAACGGTTACAGTATCGGATACTATCTCAAACACTTCATCGTCCATGCAAAAACCTCTTATAAAGCATTTCGTGCGATTTCGCATCATTTCGCACAAGTATGTTATTATTCTACTCGCAAGGTTTTTGCAGTGCAACTTATATTTGAAAACAACTCGACGAAATAGTCCGCCTGTTTTTGTGCAGCTTTCACAAAAAACATTCGGTAAATTATAGCACAATTACTAAATCGCGATTTGTTTAACACTTTTATCTATAAAATTTATTTTATTAAAAATCGAATGTTTTTTATTTGCAATTGATAAAATATTGAAAATCGTGTATTATTAGGAAAACTGACAGATGAACAGAATGGAGGCGGTTTTATGCAGTCAGGTGCATTAATTGTTGCGGCTGGGATGTCATCCCGCATGGGAGATTTCAAGCCGATGCTCAACATTGGGTCCATTTCCATAGCTCAAAGAATTGTCGCCAACTTCAAGCAGGCAGGGATAAGCAAAATTGTTGTTGTCACAGGCTATAACGCCACCATGCTTGAAAGGCATCTCTCCGGTAACGGCATAGTTTTTCTGAGAAACGAGAATTATGAAACGACACACATGTTCGATTCTGCAAAAATCGGGCTTGAATATCTCAGGGACAAGGTGGACAGAATACTTTTCACACCGGTTGATATTCCCCTCTTCACATCATCAACCGTTCAGTCTCTTCTTGATTCAGAGGCTGAACTGGCAATCCCTGTGTGCAACGGAGAGGACGGGCACCCAATTCTCATATCATCTTCTGTTGTTGACTCCATTCTGTCGTACAGCGGAGAGAGAGGGCTGAAGGGCGCTATAGAGAACTGCGGGGCTGAAATACTCAGAATTCCCGTCGAGGATCAGGGCATTCTCCACGATGCAGACACACCTGATGACTACAATGCTTTATTAAAGCTCCACAACAGCCAGCTTGTGAGACCTGAGCTGAGCATCATGCTCTCCAAGGAGGTTCCCTTCTTTGATGAGCAGATGGCAACGCTCCTCGCCCTTATTGACGAAACCAAATCTGTGCGCACCGCATGCTTCAGAATGCAGATTTCCTACTCAACGGGCTGGAATATAATCAGAACACTTGAATCACAGCTTGCACGCCCACTTATAGACAGAGTTCAGGGCGGGCCTCACGGCGGGCAGAGTTCTCTTACGGATTTTGGCAGAGAGCTGCTTGACCGCTACAATCAGTATTCAACAGCATTGCGGAAAACCGCAAATGAAATGTTTCAGGAGTATTTTGGAGATGAATTCGAGTCGTAAAATATATCTGGTACGCCACGGGAAACCCGATTCCCCTCAAAACGAAAAATACTGTCTCGGTCAGCAGGACCGACCGCTCGGCACTCTCGGCAAAATGCAGGCATACCTTTTGGGTGAGGAGCTTAAGGGGCTTGTACCCGGAGGGGTTTTCTGCAGCAGACTTGGCAGGGCGACGGAAACCGCCGCATTCCTTTCTCCCGATTATGTGATATTCCCTGGGCTGGAGGAGGCCTCCGCCGGTGAGTGGGACGGACTGAGCTTTAAGGAAATAGAGGAGAAATGGCCTGATATTTTTGAAAAGCGCGGCGAGGACACTGGATTTGAGATTCCCGGTGAGGAACCCAAGGCCGATGCACACAAGCGTTTTACAGATGCGCTGCGCTTTGTCCTGCTTCTTACACAGGGAGATATTGCAGTTGTATCGCACACTACGGTTATGGGAACCCTGCTTGCAGAGTGTGCCGGTGAAGGACCTGAAATGTGCAGGAAATACCGCATGCCCTACGGCTCATACTGCATACTTGAATATAATGAGGACGGCAGCTTTTCCACGGACGGGGTCTACAGAATCCCTTCACTGCCTCTCAGTGAGGAGCTCTGCCGCAGTCTGAGAGACGCTGCAGGCATACCCGATAAAATCAAGCTGCACTGTGATGCGGTTACGGACGAGGCTCTCAGAATATGCGACGAGCTTGAAGCCACGGGTCTTAATTTCAACCGGGAACTGATAAGGCAGGCCGCGATACTGCATGACATAGCAAGGCTCGAGAAGCAGCACGAATACTGCGGAGGCGAGTATTTAAAGGCTCTCGGCTACGGGCAGCTGGGAGATATTATCCGCGTGCACGGAGAGCTTGAAAACGAGGAAATCGATGAAGCGGCAATTGTGTTCATAGCGGACAAGAACATAAGGGAGACCGACCGTGTCAGCGTTGAGGACAGGTACAGGCTGAGCTGTGATAAGTGTCACAGCCCCGAGGGTCTGGAGGTGCATGAAAGAAGAATGAACCAGGCACTTAGAATAAAAGAGAAAATAAACAGCACCTGCGGAAAGGAAGTAGTAATATGAGAAACATGCTAAGGCTGCTTGCTGAGAAGCTCAGGGGCGGCGAAGATATTGTCATGGTGACCGTAATCGCATCCAGCGGCTCCACGCCGAGAGGCGCAGGCTCAAGAATGCTTATCGGCAAAGACGGACGGATCACAGGCACAATAGGCGGAGGCGCGGTTGAATACCGTTCACAGCAGATAGCCGCGAAGGTTCTTGAGGAGAAGAAGTCAGGTGAACATGATTTTTCTCTCACAAAGGACGATGTTCAGAATCTCGGTATGATATGCGGCGGAGCTGTCAATGTGTTCTTCAAGTATATCCCTTCCGGTGATGAGGATGTGCTCTCCATCTGTGACAAAGCCGAGGAGCTTTTTGCGAACGGTGAAGACATCTGGCTCATTTCGGATATCGGCGATGAAGGACGGCTGGGGCTCTTTGCAAAGTCCTGCGGATACTACGGCATAGATGCTCCCGACTGGCTTTTTGAAAAGCTCACACGCCATCCCCTGCGTTTCAAGATGGACGGCAGGGATATGTACGAGGAGCAGATAAACTCCTCAGGTGTGGTGTATGTTTTCGGTTGCGGACATGTGGCACAGGAGCTTGTCCCCGTGCTCAGTCAAGTCGGGTTCAGATGCGTGGCGCTGGATGACAGACCCGAATTTGCCTCCGAGTCGTTTTTCCCAAGTGCAGATAAGGTCATACTCTGTAACTTCGAGCACATCGCGGACTATGTCACAATAACTGAAGAGGATTACTGCTGCGTTATGACCCGCGGTCATTCCTTTGACACCACCGTTCAGGCTCAGATTCTTAAGACCCCGGCCTGCTATATCGGGGTCATCGGCAGCAAGCATAAAAAAGCAGGCGTCTATAAACGCCTGGTCGAGGAATTCGGAATTGATGAGTCCCAGCTGGAGAGAATCACCTCCCCGATAGGGCTGGATATCAAGGCTGAAACGCCTGCCGAGATAGCGGTTTCCATTGCCGGGCAGATGATAATGCTCCGTGCCGAAAGAAATGCAAAATAGAACTGAATATAGTTGAAACAACAACGCTCCTGTGCATATAACAGCTGGCACGGGAGCGTTGTTGTTTAATTAAAATCTTTGGTTCATCACGGAATTTTGGGGGAAGGATAACGAACAGAAGGAACAGTGAAGTATTGAATAAGAGTAAGAAGTACGGTAGGTTTCTGTAACCGTACCCTATGCACTTAGCGACCTTTATCTTATTGTTAAACCCTTCAAGTTTACCGGTACTGATTGGATATCTGGCATGATCAACCAGCCCATCAATGCGTTTTTCCTTCAATTCAGCAAATTTTAACAGCGGTGCAATGAAGCAGCAGTTTTTTCAGCCTCCTCCGCAAAGAAACTCAAGTCTGAACCTTGCGTAGAGGATTTCGGAATTGCTTCCGGTTATTTTCACTTTTGTCTGAGGGAATGTCAGCGAACCGAAACTTCGGCCCTGAAGGGGAGTTATTTCAATTTCACACCCGAGGCAGTCGCTTGTTTCAAAGAAACTCCTGATACGCTTCTCATCGACCGCCCAGATTCCGGATTGCTCTAAGGACATTGGGCGACTCCCTGCCCCCAGAGACAGGCACCGCAGACGGGCTCTATGCTGCCTATGCAGTCTTCCTTGTTTGAAGTTCTTTTAAGACATCCGCCGCATGATGTGCATGGGGAGTATTCGAACTTATCCGTTCTGTCCCTGAATGACCTGTAATCGTCACGGTTCCAGATTTCGCTTAGTGTGGAATCATTAAGATTTCCGTACGAAAAGTGCATTACAGTGCGTTTTTCCCCGTACAGATAGGTTTCCGAACTGTGCAGCAGCTCCATGCACGGACTTACGTTCCCGTCCCATTTAATAAAACAGGTTCCCTCGTCTATAAATCTGCAGTTTTCCTCACGGCGGATAAGGGGCTCACCTTTCCACAGTATCCCGCCATGCTCGTCAATCAGCTTCTCGACTCCGGGATTGTCGGCAATATCCTCATCAAGAAACCTTACAAGCGCAACCCTGTCGGATTTTCTTCCGCCGTATTTATGCGGAAAAGCGTATTCGTGAAGTATGGTCTGATAAGCAAGAGTTTCACTTTCCATTTCTTTGCTGCTTGGCACCATGTTGCTTATATTGACCCTGTCTGCCCCGATGTAATCCGTAAACTTCTCATACTCGAGAAGCTGGAGAATATTGCTTTTCATAAGTATAAACGTGAGCCCGAGCTCGCAGGGGGACCCCTGCCGGAGACTGTTGTAGCAAAGAATGTTTTCAACAACGGCGCCGAAATCGCTGCCCACCTGAATCTGCTCGTATCCGGCCGGATCAAAGCTGTCTATTGAAACCCAAAGCGTATCAAGACCGAGAAATATGAGTTTCTGACAGACATCCCTGTTTATTGATGTGCCGTTTGTAATAAGTTCAACCCGTTTTCCGAGATTCTTGGCATACGAAATCATGCTGAATATTTCCGGATGAATAAGGGGCTCTCCCTGACCTCCGAAAAATACTGTGTCCGTATTGGCCAAAACCATCGGATCATCCATTGCTTTTTTGAAGACGGCAAAATCCATGTTTCCGTAATGTTCATCTATCCACGATTTGCGGAAACACATTCTGCAGCTCAGGTTGCAAAGCGATGTGGGCTCGAAATAAAGCTTTTTAAGCTTGTCTCCGTCACGGTTGTTTACTTTTGAATTTCTGGCTTTACTAATCAATTTCTATTATCTCAATTTCACCTATGAGGTCCTCAAGGTCGTCTTCTTCAATGACGGCCTCTGCCTCTTCGACTGTTTCGTAGTGATGAGCGAGGTCTATGGTCTGGAACATCTGACCGAAGGCGGTCAGTCTTACATAGTACCTGACAACTTCCTCTCCGGGCTTTCCGGTCGTACGCTTAATAACATAGCTCATAGTTTCAGCTCCTCAAAGTCCATAGAATCCAGGTCTGCGATGTACAGTGTCCTGGAATCAATTTCTTCTCCCTTGAGAATTTTATGTGCCAGGGCAACCTGCATGGATGCGCAGCATGCCGGGGTATAGGAAAAGGTTGCGGTTTTTCCGGTTGTCCTGCCTTTGTAGATATAGTCAAGAATATCCCTGTTTCCCGGGGTAATTGCACAGACCTGAATGTTTGTGTCGCCGATTGCTCCGTGAACGAACGGAATACCCTGGTTTTCGCATTCTTCGAGAAGTATCAAACGGCTTTCGGCATTGTCGAGTGCGTCAATGACGGCATCACAGCCGCTGATGAGCTCCGCGGCATTGCTTTTGTCTATAAAGGAGCAGAAGGCGGTAACCTGACCCGGCCATCTGTTTTCTGCGCAAAGTGCCTTCGGCTTGCCGATTGTTTCAACAGTGCAGTACAGCTGACGGTTCATGTTGGACTGACTGAAACAGTCGCCGTCACATACGAGAATTGTGCCTACCCCGAGTCTTGCGGTCATCTCGACAATATATCCGCCGAGACCGCCGCAGCCGGCGACAAGGACTTTTTTGTTATCCAGCATATCAGCCACCTGCACAGGGCGGAAACAGCGATACCAGATCACCGTCCTTCACTTCTGCATCGGGACTTGAATGAAATCCGTTTATAAGGAGAATGGCGACATCCTTAACCGGAATGTCAAGAAATGAGCAAATGTCTTCTGCGGTTTTGAACTCAGAGGCGTCCAGTTCATAGCTTTTGCTTCTGCCTTCGCGGAATGTCGCAAACAGTTTAACCTGTATCATTTAATAATACCGCCTATAAAACAATTGGGGCAGGGTAATTCCTGCCCCATATCGAATTATAATTACTTACCTACGCACTCGTCAAGTCCGAGTTTTTTGAGTGTTTCGTCAGTCGGGAATGCATTGACCCATCCGCGTGCTTCGTAGTACTGCGGGAGAGTAACATCAAGGTGTGATACCATTCCCTTTGAAGGACCGTCCACGATGGGCTCCTGGGTGAGTCTCTTCGGCAGAGTATCCTCTTCGGGCTTCATGCCGGCGGCCTTGTTGAACATACGCTCGATGTTGTATATTCTTTCGCCGATTTCCAGAAGCTCTTCAACTGACCATGCGGTACCTGTAGCGGCATTGAGAAGTGCAGCGTACTGAGGTGCGCCGAGTGCAAATGAAGTGAAGAGGCAGTTGCCCATGGAGTCAATGACAGCGGTGAGATCCTGGAAGGTCTTAACCCAGCCGGCCTTGCCTTCGGTGGCGGTACGGTCGATCTGCTCGGGAATACCGAGAATCTCGGGGGAAATTGTATATCCGCGGACGTGAGCTGCGCCGCAGTTGGCTGTTGCGTAGTTGATGCCGATTCCCTGAATTCCACGTGCGTCGTATGCGGGAATCTCCTGCTTTTTAACGCTCATTGAGAATTCGGGATGGCCGTATGCTTCGCAGAGACGTGCGGAGCCGGAGCTCATCAGCTTTGCAAGCTTGCTCTCGGGCTGGCCCATTCTCTTGGTCCATTCAATAATGGCCTCTGAGCTGCCCCATGCAAGGGGAACACCGTCGCACTCTTCATCAGTAATGTAGCCGTTCTGGTAGAGCTCCATAGCAGCTGCGATTGTGGTAGGAACACCGATTGCATCAAGTCCGAGCTCGTTGCAGAGCATGTTTGCCGTGTCAACGGCGTCAAGATCGCCTACACCGCAGTCGGGACCGTATGCCCACAGGGGTTCGTACTCCGGTCCGCCGATTGCCTTGTCAGAGCCTTCAAGATGAATGATACGGCCGCACATAATCGGGCAGTGGTAGCATGCACCGGGCTTGAGAAGATACTTCTCTGCGAGGCTTTCGCCGGAAACCTGATCAGCATACTCTGCGTAGGATTCCTGCCAGTTTCTGGTCGGGAGAGAACCAACGGAGTTGATGATGTTCACAAGGCATGCAGTGCCGAGTGCACGAAGTCCGCCGCCGGTGGTCGGATTGTCTGCGATAATCTGCAGGGATTCCTTGTTTGCCTCCTTGAGGGCATCAATGTCGGCAATATTGTCGAGCTGCTTGCGGCTTGCCTTGACAACGATGGCCTTCAGAAGCTTGGAGCCCTGAACCGCACCGACGCCTGAACGTCCGGCTGCTCTGTCCTTGTCGTTCATAACAGCGGAAAGAAGAACCTGATTCTCACCGGCTACGCCGATGCTGAGAACAGATGAATCCTCGCCGTAGACTGCCTTGAGCTTGTCGTCGAGCTCTTCGCTCATCATGCCGACATACTCTTTCGCGTCGTGGAGTTCAATCTTGTCATCCTCGATTGTGATGTACTGCCAGTCGGGAGCTTTTCCCTCAACAATAATTGCATCCCAGCCTGCGAATTTCAGCTTTGCGCCCCAGATACCGCCTGAGTTTGCGCATGCGATCATTCCGGTCAGAGGGGACTTCGTGACAACCATGTAGCGTCCTGAAGAGGGGGAATTCGAGCCCGTCATAGGTCCGGTGATGTAGATGATTTCGTTCTCGGGGGAAAGGGGATCCACAGCTGCGCAGCCGTCATCATAAAGAATCTTGGTTCCGAGACCGCGGCCGCCGATGAATTTCTGTGCCATTGCGAGATCGAGTTTTTCAACTTTAATCTCACCTGTGGTCAGATTGATTCTGGCCATTTTTTCGTAATAAGCACCTGCCATTTTTTACCTCCAAAAAAGATATATAAATTTTAAACTTATTTGCTGTCACTATTCTATATCCGATTCAATTTCAAATCAACTAAACCGGACAACTCATGTGCGAAATGACACGAAAATGTGCGAAGTGTGCGAAAAGGCTTGCTTAATCATAACGAATAGTTTATAATGGCGCCGAAATAAGCTTAATACTTTGACGAGAGGTTAATCTTATGGAAAAAAACATATCATTATCGACACAGCAGGTTGCCGATATTCTTCACGTCAGCAAGTCGACGATTTACGACCTTATACGGCGCGGAGAAATCAATTCGTATAAAATAGGACGTAAGGTGCGCTTTACACAGGACGATGTGGATGCGTATGTTGCAAGGTCCCGTCATGAGCAGTCCACCAAACCGGTTGTGAGGGTGGATGTCGGGAGTACGTTTCTCAGTCAGGCAGAGGGTGAAAGCTTCATCATCTCCGGGCAGGACGCCATTCTCGATATTCTTTCATCTCACATGAGACAGAGCGGAGTCAACGCCGCCAGGTCTTATCTTTCCGGATTTGAGGGTCTGCTGTCTTTATATCAGGGAAACGTCGATGTGGCTTCGTGCCATCTGTACAGCGGTCATGACAGGTCGTACAACATTCCTTACATCAGGGCTCTGGTTCCGGGGGTCAGCACCGTAGTGATTAATCTCACATACAGATTGCAGGGATTCTATGTCAAAAAGGGAAACCCCAAAAAAATCAGAAGCTGGCCGGACATTTTACGGGATGACGTCACAATTATCAACAGGCGTGAGGGATCCGCATCAAGAATACTTCTTGATGAAAAGATAAAGGCAATGAAATCCGACCCTTCAAAGGTTTCAGGCTACGGAAACATTATGAATTCACACCTGACGATGGCTGCAGCCATCGAATCGGGAGAAGCTGATGTCGGACTCGGAACAGAGAGGATCTCCGGCCGGTCGGACGGACTTGAATTTGTCCCGCTTATGAGAGAGAGGTATGACCTTGTTCTCAGAAAAAGCATTATGGACAGCGTCGAGGTCGAAACGCTGCTGAATGTTCTTTATTCCGACGGATTCAGGAAAGAAATATCAACCATATCGGGAAACGACTACAGTGATATGGGAAAAATAATAGCAGAGGTTTGATAATATGCTGAGTGTTCTGACACCGGACGAAGTGCTGAAGCTCATTGAAGATGAATTTTCACCTATCGGTGAGTGCGAATATGTAAAGCTGGCTGACGCACCGGGGCGCACTTTATCCGAGGATATTAAGGCAGCTGAATATGTGCCGGATTTCAACCGCTCAACTGTTGACGGGTATGCTTTGCGTGCATCGGATACTTTCGGATGCACTGATTCCATACCTGCAGTTCTTCCGCTTGCGGGAGAGGTGCTGATGGGTCAGGGAGCGGATTTTTTGCTGCCCGAGGGAGCCTGCGCGTATGTGCCGACCGGCGGTGCAATTCCCGAAGGTGCCGACTGCGCGGTCATGATCGAATACAGCGAAAGCTACGGAGACGGAACAATAGGAATCATGAAACCCGGTGCACCGGGGATGAACATGATATTCCGCGGTGACGATGTTTATCCCGGAAAGACTGTTCTCAGCCGGGGCAGAACACTGAAGGTATCTGACATCGGTGCTCTTGCAGCGAACGGAATTACGGATGTGCCCGTGGTTAAAAAATGCGTTGTCGGCGTAATATCCACGGGCGACGAGCTGGTGCCTGCCGATGAGAAGCCCGGTCCCGGACAGGTTAGAGACGTCAATTCCCCCGTTCTCGATGCGCTTATGAAGAGCTACGGATGCGAAGTGATAAACTACGGAATAATAATAGATGACAAGGTTCTGCTGGCAGAAACGGTAAGAAAGGCCGCGGATGAGTGCGACATAGTCCTTATGTCCGGAGGAAGCAGCGTCGGAGTCAAGGATGCCGCTTATGAGATAATAGAAAGCATGGGAAAGATGCTTCTTCACGGTATTGCCGTCAAACCCGGCAAACCGACCATTATGGGCAAGTGCGGGAACAAACCGATTGTCGGCCTTCCGGGACACCCGGCGGCTGCGTACTTCATAGCCAAGACCTTTGTTCTTCCGCTGATAGCCAGACTTATGGGAAAAGAAGACGAAACCTTTGCCGTCAAAGCAGTGCTGGCCGAAAGCGTGGGGGCAAACCACGGACGGTCCCAGTTTAATGCGGTGAGGCTTAAGGACGGTCTTGCTTATCCCGTAAGGTCCAAATCCGGACTGATTACACAGCTTGCCGGAGCAGACGGATATATGTGTATAGCAAGAGACTGCGAAGGTCTTGAAAAGGGTACAGAAATAGAGGTGTATATATGAGCTTTGAATACCTGACGAACATTCCTCTTGAAAAGGCTCAGGACGATTATCTGAGTCTTCTTGAGAAAAACGGATTTACATCTAAAACGGAAGTAGTTCCAACGGCTTCGTCAAACGGAAGAATCACGGCAAAAGCGGTGCATGCCGCAATCTGCGCACCGCACTATGCAGCTTCGGCAATGGACGGAATTGCAGTCCGCGCGAAGGATACATTCGGCGCAACCGAGACGACGCCGGTCACGCTCGGGGAAAGCATGTATATTACCGTCGACACGGGCGATCCGATGCCGGCGCTCTGCGATGCCGTTATCATGGTTGAGGATATTGTGAAAAAGGAAGACGGCTCGGTGCAGATTTTCGCTCCCGCGGCTCCCTGGCAGCATATACGCCAGATAGGTGAGGATATTTGCGCCGGAGAGATGATACTGCCGTCCTTCAAAAGGATAACGCCCGCTTCCATAGGCGCGATGATAGCAGGCGGCATAACGGAAGTGGAGGTAATAAAGAAGCCCGTCGTGGGAATCATTCCTACAGGTGACGAGATTGTCCCTCCCTGCTCTGACCCGAAGGAGGGCGACATCCTTGAGTTCAATTCGGCTATATTTTCGGGAATGCTTTCGGACTGGGGCTGCTCGCCTGTGACCTATCCGATAGTGAAGGACAATTTCGATGAGATAAAAGCCGCGCTTGAAAAGGCCTGCGGCGAGTGCGACATGGTTATTCTGAACGCAGGCTCGTCGGCGGGGCGGGATGACTATTCAACAAGGGCAATTTCCGAAATCGGCGAGGTGCTTTATCACGGCATTGCGATAAAACCCGGCAAACCGGCCATACTCGGAGCAAAAGGAAGCAAGGTGATTCTTGGCGTTCCGGGGTATCCGGTTTCCGGAATAATTGTTATCGAGCAGCTTCTCAAGCCGCTGGTTGACAGATGGTACCATGCTTCTTCGGATGAAAAGACTACTCTGAAGGCCACTCTTTCAAGACCTCTCGTTTCAGGTCTGAAATATGAGGAGTTTGTCAGAGTCAGATTAGGCTATGTAAACCAAAAGCTTGTTGCCTCTCCGCTTTCAAGGGGAGCCGGTGTAGTATCGTCGTTTATGAAAGCCGACGGCATAGTGGATGTTCCGCAGTCCTGCGAGGGATATGTGGCGGGAGAGGAAATAGACGTTTCGCTTCTGACGCCCGAAAACGAGCTGAAGAACACACTTGTAATTATCGGTTCGCATGACCCTCTTCTGGATGAACTGGGAGACATGATGCACTCGGCGGACACTTCGATTTCCGTATCCTCCAGCCACGTTGGATCTATGGGCGGTATTATGGCCGTCAGACGCGGTGAGGCTCATGCCGCAGGATGCCATCTTCTTGATACCGCTTCGGGAGAGTACAACCTTTCGTTTATGAGAAAATACTTCCCGAATCACAACGTCAGACTCATCAAATGTGTCGGAAGAACACAGGGTCTGATGATAGCAAACGGGAATCCTCTGGGGATAAGAGAGTTTAAGGACATCGCAAAAGAAGGGCTGCGGTATGTTAACCGGCAGAAAGGCTCCGGTACAAGAATCCTGATGGATTATCTGATGGATAAAAACGGATTGAAGAGCGATGATGTCTACGGATATGAAAGAGAAGAGATGACGCATACCTCCGTTGCTGCGCAGATCGTATCCGGCAGTGCCGATGCCGGAATGGGAATATACTCGGCCGCAAAGCTCTACGGACTTGATTTTATCCCGGTTTGCGAGGAGGAATACGACCTGATTATTCCCGACTATGCCGCTGATACTCCAATGGTGAAAATGCTTCTGGAAACGCTCAGAAGCGGCGCTTTCCGCGAAAGAATACTGTCTCTCGGCGGTTATACGGTGGAAAATTCCGGAGAAGAAATTGAGTACTGAAGCATTTGATGTTGTAGTAATAGGAGCCGGGCTTCTCGGCTGCTTTACTGCCAGAAATCTGAAAAGATACAATCTGTCCGTTGCCGTTCTTGAGAAGACGGATGACGTGTGCCTCGGAATGTCAAAGGCAAACACCGCCGTGATTTATGCCGGATATGACAACAGACCGGGAAGCATGAAGGCTGAAATGTGCGTTTCAGGAAATGCGCAGTTCGGAAAGCTGTGTGAGGAGCTGGACGTGCAGTTTTCAAGATGCGGCTCGATTATGCTTGCCTACGGCAGTGAAGGCGAGGCGGCACTGAGGAGAAAGCTCGCCCACGGGACCGACAACGGTGTGCCCGGACTTGAGCTGGTCAGTGCCGAAAAAGCCAAAAGCCTTGAGCCCTCAGTCGGTGACGGTGTGACGCTTGCCCTTTATGCCCCTTCCACGGGTACAGTCAACCCCTGGGAGCTCGGAATAGCGGCATACGAAAATGCGGCAGGAAACGGATGCGAATTCTTCTTCGGCACAGGAGCCGTTAAAATCGATAACGGAACCGTGTACACGGATACGGGTAGAGAAATCAAAGCAGGCATGATAGTCGACTGCACGGGCATATCCTCCGGACGGCTGTCTTCGTCAAGATACTATTCCGTTGAGGACGGCGCCGATTACCTTATTGTCGGCAGGCAGTCGGCGGGAATGCCCAGAATGATTGTGTTTGAGCAGAGTGAAATTAAATGCCGCGGACTGACCGCGGTGCCTACGGTTGAGGGAAGCCTTCTTCTCGGACCGACTCACAGAGAGCCCGGTGAAAACTGCTCTACAAGCAGGACGGGTATTGAAGAGATCAAAGAAACCGCGGCAAAGGTTTTTCCGGGTCTTGAGATGAATATCATCAGGTCGTTTGCCGGACTGAGACCCAATGTGGAAACTGCCGACGGTGAAGACGTCCACGACTTTGTGATAGAAGAAGCCGACAATATTATCAGCCTTATAGGAATCAAAACGCCGGGACTGACATGCGCGGATAAGCTCGGGCAGTATGTTGCATCGCTCTGCGCGGAAAGGCTTTCCGCGACGGAGAACACAGATTTCAATCCTGTGCGGAAGGGTATAGTGAGGTGCAGAAATCTCAGTGACAGTGAAAGAAATGCGCTGATAAAGGATAATCCGGACTACGGCGAAATAGTGTGTCTCTGTGAAGAGATTTCAAGGGCGGAGATAATAGAAGCCGTCAGAAGAGGGGCAAAGAATGCCGACCAGATAAAACGGCGCTGCGGCGCAATGATGGGTTTCTGCCAGGGAACCAGATGCTATCAGAGAATTCTGGATATTCTGGAGGAATGCAATGCTTGAATTTGACGTTCTTATAGTCGGTGGCGGTGCGGCAGGCATGTCGGCGGCAGTTTCTGCGAAGGAAGAAGGATGCGAAAGCATTCTGCTCGTCGAATCCAGAGAATATCTCGGAGGAATTCTTCCGCAGTGCATTCATAACGGATTCGGAAACGGCCTCACGGGTCCGGAATATGAAAAGGAAATAGAAAAGAGATTCCTGAAATCCGGATGCGAATATATGCTCGGAAGCAGTGTGCTGAGGATTGACGGGGATAAAAAAGCATATGTATCCACGAGAAGCGGCATCATTGCCGTAAAGTTCGCTGCGCTGATACTGGCGGCCGGATGCACGGAAATCCCGTTCGGAGCCCTTGGGATTGCCGGAACGAGACCCGCCGGCATTTACGGGGCCGGTCAGGCTCAGGAGCTCATTAACCTTATGGGTAAAAGCATAGGCAAGAATGCAGTTATAATCGGATGCGGGGACCTGGGAATGATAATGGCCAGAAGACTGACGTTATCGGGAGTGAAGGTCCTTGCGGTAGTGGAAAAAGGACCGGGGCACAACGGACTTGCAAGAAATTACCGTGACTGCATAGAAAAATACGGAATCAGTGTTATTTACAACAAAACTGTTGCCGAAATCAGAGGTGCGGAAAGGATTTCCTCGGTCAGGCTTTCGGACGGCAGGGAAATATTCTGCGACACACTTCTTGTCGCTGCCGGACTGAAATGCGACAGGACCCTTGAAAGAGGACATGAAAAGGCAGACTGGCTTTTTATGTGCGGCAACTGCGAGAAGGTTCATGATATGGTTGAGTCTGCAGTAACACAGGCTCAGAAAACAGGAAAAGAGGTTTACAGTTATTTGACATGACGGATTCATACGGAAGAAATATTACATACCTGCGTATATCGGTAACCGACCTCTGCAATCTGAGGTGCCGTTACTGCATGCCGGAGGACGGCGTGTGCAAGAAACCTCACACGGAGATGATGGATTTTGAGGAAATCACAACCGCCGTAAAGGCGGCAGCGTCTCTCGGAATAAAAAAAGTGAGGATCACAGGCGGTGAGCCCCTTGTCAAGAGAGGAATAACCGAAATATGCCGCAATGTGGCAAAGACCGACGGCATAGAAGAGGTCTGCATAACAACGAACGGTGTGCTGCTGCCCCAGCTTGCAGAAGAATTAAAGGATGCCGGAGTCAAAAGACTGAATATCAGTCTCGATACGCTGAACCCGGATAAGTTTTCATACATAACCAGAATAGGGAAGCTCGGGGATGTTCTTGCGGGGATTGAGGCCGGTCTGAATGCCGGATTTGAAAAAATCAAGCTCAATGCCGTTCTTATCGGCGGCTTTAATGACGATGAGATTCCCGCGCTGGCCGAGCTTACCAGGAAATGGCCTGTGGATATGCGCTTCATCGAGATGATGCCCATGTATGACAGCGGTGACTTCAAGAGCGAGGCTTTCATTCCGTACACAACGGTGACAGACATGCTTCCGGAGCTTGAAAAGGTAGACGGCGACGGCTCGGTGGCGAAACTGTACAGATTCCCCGACGGACTGGGGAAAATAGGACTGATCAGTCCCATTTCAGCTCACTTCTGCCGCGAATGCAACAGAATCAGGCTTACCTCCGACGGCAAGATCAAGCCCTGTCTCCATTCCGATGCGGAGTTCCCGATAAAGGGGCTGTCATATGACGAAATGGTAAAGCAGTTCGAAAAAGCAATCGCATCAAAGCCGGAGTGGCACGGAGCGCTTTCATATGCGGAGAGGTCAAAGGCCCACCGGAACATGAATGAAATAGGAGGATGACAATGGCTGATTTCACTCATTTCAATGATCAGGGAAGGGCAAAGATGGTCGATGTCGGGGACAAACCCGTGTCAACCAGAACCGCGGTTGCCGCGGGAAGGGTTCTTGTAAACGAAGCAACCTTCAAGCTTATTAAAAGCGGAGGAATGAAAAAGGGAGACGTTCTGACGGTAGCGCAGGTGGCCGGCGTGATGGGGGCAAAGAGGACCCCGGATATTATCCCGATGGCCCATCCGATTACACTGGAGGGAATCGACCTTTCTCTCCGGCTGAACGAAGAGGATCTGGCCGTCGAAATAGAGGCCTCGGTTTCCTGCGACGGCAAGACCGGCGTCGAAATGGAGGCACTGAGTGCGGTTTCAATTGCGGCGCTCACGGTTTACGATATGTGCAAGGCCGTTCAGAAGGATATGACTATAACGGATATCCGCCTTGTTTCAAAGACAGGCGGAGTTCACGGTGATTATTTACGGGAGGGAGAATAATATGAAGAACTATACTGCAGCGGTTATCACCGTCAGCGACAAGGGCTATGCCGGAGAACGCGAGGACACCAGCGGCCCCGCAATAGCCGAAATGCTCACGGAGCATGGCTTTGATGTCTGCCGCAAAGCAATCGTCCCCGACGATATGGATATGATAAAGTCCGAGCTCATTCTCTGTGCGGACGAAGGAATCAGCCTTGTTATGACCACAGGCGGCACAGGCTTCTCTCCCAGGGACATCACCCCCGAGGCAACGCTCGCCGTTGTTGAGAGGGAGTGCAGGGGCATACCCGAGGCCATGCGCTACGCAAGCCTGCAGATAACTCCCCGCGGCTGCCTTTCAAGGTCAGCTGCAGGCATTCTGGGCAGGACCCTCATTGTGAATCTGCCGGGAAGCAAAAAGGCCGCAATCGAAAATCTGAGCGCCGTAATCGACGCACTCGAGCACGGTATGGATATGCTCGCATCCGAAGGCTCGGCAAACTGCGGAGGCTGAAATGACAAAACCTTCAATGGACGAGTGGCTCGCGGAGGCAAAGCGCAGCGAAAACGCGGATAAGTGCGGCATGTTTCTCTTCCACAACGGTATTGTGAGAAGCACCGCCAAGGCGGCTGTGAGGAACGGCGAGCAGAACACAAGTGAAGTTACCGGAATGGACTTCTCCTACGACCCCGAAAAGCTCGCGATGGCAATCAGCGCGGCGGAGAAACTCGAAGGCATCTATTATGTGCGTGTCTGGCTCAACGAGGGTACTCTCCGCACCGGTGACGATATAATGCTTGTTCTTATCGGCGGCGACATCCGCCCCCATGTAGTGGACGCCCTGCAGTCCCTAGTGGGAACGATAAAAAGCGAATGTGTGACCGAAACAGAAATATACGCGTAAAAAAACACAAACTCCTGTATCACAAAGTGATACAGGAGTAATTTTTTGTTATGCGGACTTATATTCGGAAAGCGGGGTGTAGGGAATCTCCATGTAGGATGAGCACAGTTCGGCAATATAATCCATTGCCTCGTCATCTGTGAGTGTTGTGCTCTCATGATCGTCGCCACCGCTGATTTTGGTCCAGCTTGTGACACTGTTGAACTGCTTTGTCATAAAGTCAAGAACCTGTGTGACCTGCATGAGCAAACCGTCAGTCATCTTAAACTGACCGTCCGACACGCTGTATTTCATATACTCACCGGTTGTCTCATCGGGTGTCATGTAGAGCACCAGGGAATAGTCGTCACAGAGGAATATCTTGTCCGTATCGCTGCTTACAAACAGATCCTTATATGTCTGCTTCTCTGTGTCTATGGTGAACATGTGGTACACCATGCCCTTTTTGCTCTCGTCACTGTCATCGACAGGCCCTATGAAAAGCTCGTCGATACCGTCGGAATCCATGTCATGCATGAAATATCCTATCTTGGTAAGCGGCTCATCCTCTGCATAAAGGAAAATTATGTCGGTGCTCATGTTAGCCTCTGCCAGAGTCTTGCCAAGCATTCTCTC
>R28__coassemble_171_pt1 | contig 34632 bp, 28 predicted proteins | sample R28__metabat2_high_PE_003 | metagenome-assembled genome bin R28
CGTTTGAGTGGAATATTCAAAATGATTATTTTTTCTCTGCTCCTGATGCTGCAGGACGACCAATTTGTTTACTACCCCTGGTATGTTGCTGCATTTGTGTGTCATATGGCAGTGTTGTGCTGCGCAGAAAACCGGCTCTCGGAATGAGAACCGGTTTCTATTTATGCGTAGGTATCCGGGCTTGAAAACAGTTTAATCATTTCCCCCACATTATTCTTCGTCACATAGGTACCGAAGCCCTGAGTGGGGATTTTTTCATTTTCGGCATCGTTGCACATCACATCAAGCATGATGTCTCCAAGCTCAACAAGAAAATGTGTTTTATCCTCGTGATAATAGTGCAGATCCGTTGTGTAATCGTTAAAACCACAGAAATTGTAGTACGGAGTTATTTCTGCAAGTTCTCTGAGAAACATAAGATAACACTGCTTTATTACGGCATCACTGAATGTTTCATAATACATAGGATTAGTAAAAACTGTTAATTCAATATTGTTTTCCTTGCAGAGTTTCACAATCTCCTTTACCGATTCCAAAGCTTCATCCATATACTGAGGTCTATCCGATGAGAGTGTTCCTGAAGAAATTGCCGTGCGCATTTGTGATTTCGTTTCTTCAAGAGTTCTTCGGGCCTCGTTTTCATCAAATTTCCATGTATAGCCGTAGAACGGATATCCGCCGTTGTTGTAGAAAATGTCTTCTACTACGCTGTTGTTTTCCGTTTCACTTGCCATCACCGTTTTCAGGGCTTCAATATTCACAGCAGGGTCGATATAGAGTTCAAGAAACTTCAAAGGATTCGTCCTGCTGTATTCATACGGGCAGCGCATTCTGTTGCTGCAGCGGTTTTCATAGCAGTCTGAGTATGAAATGCTTTCAAGTCCCAGAAAGATTTTTTTAGGCACAATTCCCGATTTAAGCATTGTTTTCAGATTTGCCAGCGTTTCCGAAGGAATCCCACCTGAGTGCGTCATATTATAGCAGCTTGCTTCCGGCACATTTTCAGGATTAACCATGCCCGTGAGCGATGAGCCAAACATAAATGAATCGAATTTGTCCGGATTTGCTTTAATGTATGTCATTTTAATGAAGTTCTTGTTTGGCTCCACACCGTTATCCCGCACATGAAAGGGATGAAACACATTGTACGGGTCAAGCAGAACACATGGCAGAATTGCAATTATACAGAATGCAAGAACATATATTAAGATTTTTATTACAAATTTCTTCATCTTCCCGCCAGTTCAGTCTTAAAATTGGAAATAAACAAAGCTTGTGTTGCCGTATGCATGGAAAACTGTAATCAGAATAATAAGAACAATATATATTCCGTGTCTCTGGTATGCCTTGAGCCTGCTCATCCCGGATATCAGGTCAGTTTTCAAAGAAAAGGCATCAAACAAAGCAATTGGAACAAAATACAGAAAACTCTTCCAAAGGAGCGTCACTTTGTCAAGGCCAATATTCATCATGCCTGAACCGATATAGGTGCGCATATCAGATATCCCGTTTAATGCGTGTGAGAATACATAAAAAGCGTCTTTCACACTGTCCGCACGGAAGAACACCCATGCAAGTGTTGCGAACACAAAAACGCAGATGGCTTTCAATACGGCAACTCTGCTTTTTCCCCTTACATTTTTCTGACCGGTCAAGCGTTTTTCAGCAACCTGCGCAAGTCCGTGAACTCCACCCCAAAGTAAGAAGGACCAGTCTGCACCATGCCACAAACCACTCAGGAGGAACGTTACCATCAGGTTCAGGCTGTTTCTGAACCTGCTCACCCTGTTTCCGCCTAGAGGAATATATACATAGTCCCTAAACCAGGTGGAAAGTGAAATATGCCATCTTGACCAGAATTCTCGGATGCTTGAAGAATAATACGGACTCTTAAAGTTTTCCATGAGGTTTATTCCAAACAGTTTGGCTGTTCCACGCGCTATATCTGTATATCCCGAAAAATCACAGTAAATCTGTATGGAATAGAAAAATGCTGCAAGCACAAGGCAGAATCCCTGCTTATTTGGGAGGTCGGTATAAACCATATCAACATAGTATGCCAGATTGTCCGCAACCACGAGTTTTTTGAAAAATCCCCAAAGCATCAGGCGGAGTCCGTATACAGCAGTACTATAATCAAAGTTTTTTTCCGCTTTATACTGTGGAAGCAAATCAGGAGCACGGCCTATCGGGCCGGATGATATCTGAGGAAAAAACGAAACAAACAGTGCGTAGTATCCAAGGTGATGCTCTGCTTTAATTTTGCCTCTGTAGACATCAATCAGATATCCCACAGTCTGGAAAGTATAGAAAGACAGTCCAACGGGAAGCAACAGCTTAAGTGTGGTGGGTTGGAGCTTTATTGAAAATGCTGAGCACATTTTCGACAGACTTGTGGAAAAGAAATTGAAATACTTAAGCATGAAAAGCACACCCAAGCATAGCACTGCCGCTACTGCCAGGATGAGCTTTTTCTTCTTTATCGATTCCTGTTTCTCCATCAGGATTGCCGAAGTATAGGATATCAACGTTGCCGTTGCAAGAAAAATAATATATTTTGCATTCCCGCTCATATAGAACCAGCAGCTGGCTATGAGCAGAATCAACCACCTGAATTTGTGCGGCAGTGCCCAGTAAAGTGCAAATACTATCGGCAGGAATAACGCAAACTGCAATGAGTTAAAAAGCATATTCGCTCCTTATCGTCACTTCTTCAAATTCATCAGAAAATGCCATGCGGAGGATGCCGCGGCTGAGTTTTTCATAAGCGCACGCCAAAGGGCAGCAAGCTGCGAGTAATTCTTAAATCCGGACTTGAGTACCAGCTTTGCAAAAATACCATAATCGTCATAGCTTTGCATAGAGGGATTTGAATCGATCACGCGTGATTTGAATTCTTTCAGTTCCTCCACATAAGCAGACTGTTTATTCTTATCCGTTACTGTAAATGGCTGATTGAGATAGCTTGAAACTGCCACTTTAGTTATTCTGCGGAAATATCGAAGGCAGGCTGTATCTCTCTCCGTTTTTTCCAGATTCGAATACCATTTGCATATATTCTCAGTTACCAGCCTAATATCGTCCATATGCTTAGCCATGGACGAAAAGCTCATGCTTTGACCATCCCTGCCGAGCCTATACATATAAACCGGTTCTTCCTGAATAAAAACGGTTTCGGCCCCAACAAGCGGAAAGGCTATCAGTTCAAGGTCCGAATAATAGCATTCGTCAAGGCGGACATTGTTTTTTCTAATCTGAGATGTTCTGAATGCAAGGCACTGCATGCGAAAAAGGTAATTCAGCTTTTCACACATTTCAGGAAAACTCATAACCTCCCCCGCTACATAACTGCTGGGGAACTGCATTGGGCGGCATTTCCCGTCCTTCATAGAATATTCAATTCCCGGAGAAACCATAATATCCGCAGGGTTTTCCTTCATGTTTTTTACGAGAGCTCTGAAGCCTTCAGCTTCAAACCAATCGTCACTGTCAAGGTTCTTAAAGAACTCTCCTTTAGCCTCTGACATTGCAAGGTTAACCCCTGAGCCCCATCCACCGTTTTCCTTTGTGATAACGCGAACGGTATCCGGGTATTTATTCTGATATGTCAGTGCAATCTCCTCAGTTCTATCTGTACTCCCGTCATTTATTACCAAAACCTCAAGCTCATTAAGAAGCTCAGGCAGAAGGACGGAATCAAGACATTGAGGAAGATAGTCTTCAATATTGTATGCGGGGATACCCACTGTTAGGAGTTTACTCATACCAGCCTCCTTAATACTGACGAAACAGCTGAAGAAAACGGATAAATCGCATTGAACTTATAGCTTAGCACAAACAGCTTTACCGCCTCACGCTCAAAGAGCGGCAGCTTTTCTATGTTGGCAGCCTTTTTCCCGAAAAGATAGGGGTTGCACATTATATTTGAGAAGTAAGTATCCATTATTCTCTTAAAATATGCGCAGAGCTCCTTTCGGACCTCTGAACCCTGCGTCTTATATCTCTGTGTGGCATAATCCGAAAGCACACGCACAAAACAGTAATCTGCTATATTCAGGCGCTGCGGATCTGTAACGTAGGACCGCACGTCATTAACTGCCTTTTCGAAGCCGCGGTATGGTATTTTGGGGTCTTTTTTTGCACCGCTGACGTTTGCCATAATCGAGCCGGAATGCATGCGGTGGGAATATAGGGTATCGTTCACAACCGCCACATTGTTTGCAAGCGGATGGGCTGTGAGACTGAAGGGGGAATCTTCCATCTGTTCCCCTACGCTATAGCGCAGGCTATATCTGTCTATGAATTCCTTTCTATACAGACCTGCCCAGGCACAATACTGAAAGACATACTTATATCCGGGTTCAAAATCTATTTCGCGGTCAGCGACTGAAATAGTCGTTAGAATTTTTCCGCTTTCATCATCAAAATCGATATATGAGCACTTTGCAATATCCGAACCGTTCAGCTTTGCAGCGCTATACAGCAATTCAAGATAGTTATCTCTAATCACATCGTCTGCGTCAAGAAATGCTATATACTCGCCTTTTGCAAGCCGAAGTGCGTTGTTTCTTGATGCAGATAGTCCCTGATTGCTCTGGGTAATGCAGCGGATTATTTCATGCTTTGAAACATATTCGTCTATAACTGCCTGCGTACCGTCTGTGCTGCCGTCATTGACAACAATAATTTCATAGTTCCGCATTGTCTGGCGCAGAACACAGTCAAGCATGACGTGCAGATACTTTTCTTCATTGTAGGCCGGAATTATTACCGAAATAGCCGGTGAATTCATATTACCTCCAAAAAGCGGGTTTATGTTTCATTGCTTTTCTCCGCATCGGCATAGCGGTGAGCCAGAAGTTTGGCAATAGGCTTCGGCCAGAAGCGGAGGAACATCTCGTAATCTTCCGTGCCGCGTCCGGTATCGCCTATTACATGGCTGGTCTCGGATTCCTCATGAATGCGGTGATACATCAGATATTCATTGCAATAGGCAAAGGAACCATGGAGTTTTGAAAGTCTTTCCCACTGCTGCCAGTCAAGGTCTGCCTTGTAATCTGCAGAGAAAGGATATCTGGAAATAATCTCTTTTACATACGTAACCGAAGGACAGCAAATTGAGTCGCCAAAAGCCAAAGACATTCTGCGTGCTGCGATGCTGTACGGAAAAGTACGCATTGGAATTCTGAGTGCTTTTTTAATATTGAGCAGTGAATTACTGCGGACTCTTTCATCCCCACGAAGTTCACCGTAATTGCAGGAAAATAATATAGGGTTTTTGACGGAATTAACACTTTTCAGCATCATTTCCGCATATCGCGATTCGTAGATATCGTCCTGATGTGCAATCGTTATAAGCGGTGTTTCAGCTGCAGAAAGCGCAAAATTCCAATCCCCTGAAATTCCGCTTTCACCTTTATTGATAAACACAGGCAGATTATACTTCTCCGCAAGCGACCGGATATGTTCGTTTGGGGTTGAGGTGGCAATGATTATGTTAGTCTTAACTGTCTGTCGCTCAAGAGACTGTATGCACTCCTCAAGGTACCGGCTTTCTTTATATGCGCATACCGTGAAGGTATGGTCTCTGTTTGTGTAAGTCATAGATTAACCAGCCTTTTTGGGCATGAGAAGCTTTGCTGACGGCTTCTCCACGAAATGATATGTAATCATCCCCAGGGCAATTGAAATAGGGATTGAGATTGCGTAATTCAGATATGCATTCATAGTGCCACCGGCAAGGCTGATGACAGCCTGCTGAACGGGAAAACCCCACAAATATATACCGTAGGCGTAATCTCCGAGTTTAGCAAGCTTACTACTGCACTGATGCGAACTGAATGCAATTGAAAGAAGAAAGTACGGAAAAAACACATATATTCCCACATAGGAAATGCGGAGCAGCATGGTTACGAAAACGAGAACACCCGCAATTGCCGTATACAGCGGTTTGAACTTCAGGTCTTCCCAGAAGACATAGTACAGAATCGCTATGTAAAAAACCATGCCCGCTCTGACACCGGTCTTTATATCATGCGGGAGTATGTATATGAGTACCGCGCATACCGCGAAAACAAAAGGAGAGAGTATTATCAGTTTCTTCTTCTCCATCCATCTCAGCTTGTATAATACAAAGCATGCCACATAGCACAAAAACTCAATGCACATAGTCCAGAGAGATCCGTTCACCGTGCTTACATAATGGTTTGAGGTGAATACGCCCGGCAGATCATGCACAATAATAAAGATGCTGTTAAGCAGGTATTTGTATGTCTGCCCGGACTTGAAATACTCTGCAGGACTCAGTGTTGAGAAGAACACACCAAGAATTGCGCAGAGAAACACGGTAAAAGCAAGCGCCGGAATAAGACGCACAAGACGTGCGCGGAAGAACGGACCCGCTTTGACTTCCTTTTTTCTAAGCAGACTACCGGCAATGAGGAATCCGCTGAAAACGAAAAAAGGATATAAACCGTATGGACCTACGTATAGAGTATCTCCGGACATCACAGTGACAAGGTCTCTTGAACCATCTGACAGCGGATGTGCATGGGATACTATTACTATTATCGATGCGATGAAACGCATCAGCTGGAGATTGTTGCTTCTTTTATTCTTTTCCACAGTGTTTCTCCAGTTCTCTTATTCGTTCCTCAAGGATTGCCTGCTCCTGTGTGAGCTTTTTCAGCTTTTCATTCTGGGATGATGCGATGGATGTGAGTGCCACAAGTATTATCAACATGCAGAAAAACACAAATGCGTAAAGGGCATTCACCGGCATACTGATGCCTACAAGCCTGGAAAACCAATATAGCACACCCGGCCATATTGCAAGTATCAGCATAATGAGACCTGCAAAGAACCACAACAGGGAATACTTGAGCCGCAGGCTGTTTCTGCGGATAAGGAGAATCAGAACTGCAAAATAAATCAGTATCGCCAAAAGCATTGAAATTCTTAATGTGCTGCTTATCATTCTTTTCTTCTCCTTTTGAACAAACCTGAAACCAGCAGAGCCAGTGTAACCTTTATCATATAGTACACGCTTTTTATTGGGCTGATAGAGCTCACTCCGCCCGCTCTTGCCCTCATCTGAACAGGAACCTCCACGATTCTCGCATTTTCAATCCCGGCTGTCAGAAGTGCCTCCGGCTCAGGGTAATCCTGAGCATAGCTTACGGAGTATACCTCCGTCATCTTCCTTCCCGTTGCTCTCATACCTGAGGTTACATCCTTAACATTCACGCCTGAGAGCATCCTTATGAGTCCACTCAGAAAGTTGATACCAAAACGGCGCATAGCCGTGGACTGGAAGCCTTCCTTTTCAATAAAACGGGAACCGATTGCCACATCGGCATTCCCGGACTCAATTGGAGATATCAAGTCATTCAGGTATTTCGCGTTGTGCTGACCGTCACCGTCAAACTGGATTACTATATCATAAGCGTTCTCAACAGCATACAGATATCCGGTCTGTACACAGCCACCGATTCCCAGATTTACCGGAAGGTTAAGATGCTTCACATTCAGTTTTTCAAGCAAATCCGCAGTATTGTCCGTTGAACAGTCGTTGATTACAAGGCAATCCGCCCTGGGGCAGTTCAGCGTAATATCATCAATAACAGATTTTATATTCTCAGCCTCATTGTATGCCGGAATGATTACAAGCGTTTTCATTTATAGCTAACCCTGTAAATATAGATTTCATCCAGATTGTCAAAATATATCTGTTCAAACTCAACATTCTCAGCATTTTCCTGAGGATGTCTCTGAACAGCAACATATTTTACGTTCCATTTTTGCAAATCGTCATAATTCATATGCAACGTAAACTTATCGCCCTGCGTGAGTTCGAAGGATGTTTCATCTTCCGTCAGTTCAAGATTTATATGGGCATATCGGTTGTAGACATGCTCATTCTCTCCGTCGTTGTCAAGCGGTCCAAAAAGGTCAAACCGTGGGGGCCAGTTGAGATAGTTCAGGCACTCCACTCCCTGTGCATATACATACTTTGAAAGAACAAAATCATCCAGAGCCACCCAGTTCCCCGGATTATCATCATTGATAGCCCGGATTTCATTGGCCAGAGGTGTTTTATACATCATGGAGCAGCCGAAATTCAGCGGGTTTACAAGCACTCCGGAAATAAAGGTCAACACGCACATCAGCATAACAAACGATTTTTTCATACCGAGACTTAGAATGCCTGACATAAAGAGAATCAGTATTATCCAGTAGGCCATAAGTGCCCCACCCACATAGTAATTGAAATCCGGTCTTGTTATGATGTTGTATCCGAGGTATACAGCCATAATGAGCAGTGTTACGGCAAAGCAAATAATTGCTTTTTTGTTATTGAAAAGGTTTGCAAAGTCCGGCCTGATATAGTAGCACTCCAGAAGAAGGAGCATAAGAATACTGATTCCCCATATATCGGCTACCCTGCTTTCTGTGGAAAAGCCGAGGAAAGTTATGGACGCAAGTGTATCGCCTATGCCTATAAACATATAAACGAGACAGAAGATGCTGAATATCATCAGACTGCCCATTACTTTATTCTTTTTGAAATCTCTGAATCTGACTGTATAAATTATATATGGCAGGGGGAAAAGCGTCATATGGGAAGCAATGTTGGATACCAAAACACCGGGGATGTTCAGGTCCTTCCAAGTAAGGAACGGCATAATCAGATAGTTTTCCAAAAAGCTGAAATCAAGACCTCCACCTGTCACAAAACGTGTGCCCGGATATACTGTGTTCATCTCTGCTGCGGTTGTTTCAGGATCCGCATAGAAATATGCCAGTACCATAACAGCAAAAAGGCAAACTACTGCTGCAATATAAGGAATATCTGTTTTCCTGATATTAAAGCGTTTCTCGGTGAGATAAATAGCCACAAGAATAAACAGAAGAAGATATATGAACGGTACATCCCATGCCGGGTAGGCATTCTCTATTATCACATAGGCAAGGCTTACAAGGCCGTATGCATACAGAAGTTTTTTCCACACCTTATCCGCCTCGAAAAAGTCGTGGAAAAACACAACAAAGCATGTGAGCATACCGAAATCCTTTGGGCCCCACCACCATTGAAACTGAGGTGAATATACAATTATAAATGCAGCAATACCGGAGAATTTTCTGTTGCCTGTTATAATATGGAAGAGCCGGTAAAAACCGTAAAGCCCTATGGCATACATCACGATATAGTTCCAGGAAAGGTTGAAGTCTATGGGAAGATAGAGGTCTCCCCAATGGAATGGCGTAAGCATCCGCAGTAGATTGTCCGCAATCTGCAGGAAATTGCCACGCTTTGCCCAGAGAAGTTTAATTCTTCCAACAAAGTATTTATGAAAATACTCAGCAATGCTCTGCCATTCATCACTCCGAACACCTCTAGTTTTGCCTATGGAGAGCATGTTTGCCGCCTCAATATTGCCCGGAATAAGACCGCGGTATCCGAGAATATTGAAATTGTTTATCCTGCATACAAAGAATAGCAGCGCAATAAAAAGCAACGCAAAACCGACTCTTTTCTTAGTTAGGGCTGCGTCTATTTTCTTTGAAATACCATTATGGACATTCCATCCATGCAGAAACTGAACGGCAAAAGCCAGTGCGGTAATCAAAAGCCAGGTTAGGAGCAATGCCAGGATGCTGTACGGGATTGTGAAAAGTCCCTCTTTAAAGCTTATTCCCTCCGCAGTCAGTGCTGTCATCATCCAAACAAAGGTTTGAATAATCAATGCTGCAACAAACGATATGATAATTGTATACTTATAGGTTTTCTTTATCATACGGTAACAATTTCCCAGTTTCTAAATCGTAATATGATACCATATTTCTTCATGATTGACAAGGCGGGGTAAAACATCTTATAATTGCATTAATCAACATGCTATAAGCGAGGTATTATCATGGATGCAAGAAGAGATAAAGAAAACTATTACTTGGATATAGCCGATACCGTTCTTCAGAGAAGCACCTGCCTGCGCAGAAAATACGGTGCAATTATCGTTAGAAATGATGAGATTATTTCCACAGGATACAATGGAGCTCCCAGAGGGAGAAAGAACTGCTCCGACCTTGGTTCTTGCGCACGGGAAAAGCTTAACATTCCTTCAGGTGAGAGGTATGAGCTCTGCAGAAGTGTACATGCTGAAGCAAATGCAATTATCTCAGCATCGCGGAGGGACATGCTCGGTTCAACAATCTATCTTGTAGGTAGAGATGCGAAGACGAACGAACTGCTGCCGGATGCAACCTCCTGCTCCATGTGCAAACGTCAGATAATAAACGCCGGAATCGAGAGGATTGTTATCCGCCGTTCAAATGACCGTTATGAAATCATCCCCATCCGCGAGTGGGTTTATAATGACGATTCCATTTTCTTCATCGACCTCTAATTCCACCAAATAATAGTAAAACCTTGGCATTTACTGCCAAGGTCTTTTTTTACATATCAGGGTAGAGCGGGAATCCGGAGCAGAGGTCAAGAACCTGTTCTTTCACCTTGGGAACAGCATCTTCACCTTTTTCCAGAAGTTCTGCAAAGAACCCGCCTATAAGTTTCATTTCCGTTTCTTTCATTCCACGGGTTGTTACAGCCGGAGTTCCCAGACGGATACCGGAGGTGGCTTTTACACCCTGCGTATCGAATGGGATTGTGTTTTTATTTGCCGTAATATTCGCCATATCCAGAAGTTCCTGCATTTCGGCACCTGTGCGTCCGCAGCTCATAACATCTGCAAGCATAAGGTGGTTGTCCGTTCCGCCTGATACAAGGCGGATTCCGTTTTCGGAAAGGGATTCCGCCATTGCTGCTGCATTCTTTACTATCTGCTGCTGGTATTCCTTAAATTCAGGCTTCAGCGCCTCTCCGAAAGCAACTGCCTTGCCGGCTATTATATGCATAAGAGGCCCGCCCTGGGTTCCCGGGAACACCGCGGAATCTATCTTTTTTGCCAACTCAGATTTGCACAGAATGAGCGCTCCGCGCGGGCCGCGAAGAGTTTTGTGGGTTGTTGTGGTTACTACATCGGCATAGGGCACAGGTGATGGATGGCAACCCGCCGCTACCAGTCCCGCAATGTGCGCCATATCCACCATGAGATATGCACCTGCTTCATCTGCAATCTCACGCATCCTTGCAAAGTCGATAAAGCGGGGATATGCGCTTGCCCCTGCGATGATAAGCTTCGGACGCTCCTCAAGCGCAACCCTGCGTGCCATATCATAGTCTATTGTCTCGGTTTCAGCGGAAACACCATAAAAGACGGAACGGAAATATTTGCCCGAAATTGACGCCTTTGAACCGTGTGTAAGGTGACCGCCGTGTGACAGGTCCATACCCATTATCGTGTCACCGGGTTTAAGAAGTGCAAGATATACGGCAACATTTGCCTGAGAGCCGGAGTGCGGCTGAACATTTGCGTGCTCCGCATTGAAAAGCTCTTTTGCACGGTTTCTTGCCAGCTCTTCAACCTCATCTACAAACTGACATCCGCCGTAATACCTTGCAGCAGGATATCCCTCCGCATATTTATTCGTAAGATGGCTACCCATCGCCTCCAGTACAGCTTCACTTACGAAGTTTTCTGACGCAATAAGCTCTATATGGTCGCGCTGTCTCTCCAATTCACGCATCATGGACGCGTACAGTTCAGTATCCTGTTCCTTAATATGGCTGTAGTACATGTTTCTCCTCCATATCCGTTATTTGTAATAAGTGCATACTTTTACCGCTCCCGAATCGTAGTATTCATAGGAGCATTCGAATTCCGTTAGCTTTGGGCCTCCGTTGAGGCTGACTGTCTGCATAATCGGGTTATTGTGAATATCGTAGTCGGTTTCCGTTACTGTTTCCGAGTTGCTTTCTCCAAAGCTTCTTTCTGTTTTTCTGATAACATTTCCGTTGGAATCGTATCTATATTCCATGGATGAACCGTTTCCGTTCCTATCGGTTTCTGACTCAAATATCAGCTCACCGAGTGCATCAAACTCTTTTGTTTTTTTACTTATCAGATTGTTTTCATCCGGCTCCCCGCCGTAGAAAAGCTTCTCCATCACCGGATTTCCCGCGTCATCGTATTCAAAGCTTGTGTTTTCAAGAGGAATGCCGTCCCGGTCTTTTTTAACTGTCTTTATTATCTTTAGGTCTTCACCATAGCTGTAGTACAGTTCATTTTCGGGTTCATAATCAGCTTTCTTTCCTGTTTGGGAAGAAAAACTGTTCTCTTCCGTAAGAAGCCCCGTTTCTTCATCATAGATGTAGTCAGTGTACGTATACCCCTCCGGAGTGGTAACGGTAAGCCTACGAAGGATGCCGTCCTCATCATATTCCTTCAGTTCCTCGTTCTTTGTGGAAGGTGTCAGCATTACGGTGTGTGTTTCAGACTTTACGCTGCCGTCGTCATAGTATTTCCAGTAGTATACCTCGGATGAGGAGCCGTTTTCATTGAAGATTATCTTCTGCGTACAGTTTTCTCCCATAAAGAAATATGCCTCGATATCCTTATCATATCCCGGACCGCCTGCCTCACGCTTTATATTTGTAAGCTTTCCTCTGTCGTTATAGGTGTAAACCACCTGACTGCCAACCGAAGCATTTCCGGCTGAATCATACTCACAAAAATCCTCTCTCTGTATTTTGCCTGTAATATTGTAATACACAATTGAGGAAATACGTCTCTCCGGTGTCTTTTCTTCTTTCTGTTCCTCCACTTTCTGTCCACCGCAACCGCAGAGAACAGTCGTGAGGGCAAGAGATATTAATATTTCTAAAATCACTCTCTTCATTACACGCCTCTATAAACGGTTTTTATCAGAATACCACAAAACTCTCTCAACTTGAACAGAAAAGTTTTATTACTAAAGTTTTTGCTTTTTATATTGCGGCTATGTAGCTGTTCCCCTAAGATACAGGTTCACCGCTTTTTCTGCCGCACTCACTGCTTCATCTTTGGTTGAATTGCCTTCAAAGTAAGGCTTTACTGCAGAGGAGACAAGTCCAAAAAGATTATCGTCCTGCCGGGTTATGTCTGTAGTAGCTGCTATAAGACCTGTCAGCTTGTCCGCGTTGGTCTGACTCATGGCATAGTATTTTACCGCTGTGAAATCGCTGAGATACATCGTTCCCTTTGACCTTTCAACGGGCTCCTGAGTCTTCTTGCCAAGCACAATATTCCCATTGCTGTCATGTAGATACTCAACTCTCATCGCATCCTCTAGCCGTCTGTTAAAGACCGCCAGATTTGATGGAAAGCATTTCAACCCGCTCTGGTAATCCTCTGTCAGGAAGCTTCTAACAAAGCTCCATGCGCCGTTTTGGTTCATGCCTGCTGCAAAAATTGCCATATTGGGGACCATGTCCTCCAGTTTTGTATTGAAGGAACTCCCGCTTCCTCTATGAATTGGCAAACCCTTATATGAAATTTCTTTTCCGAACTCAAAACCCGCCCGGAGCGCATCATCCACACCGTATATGCAGGTGCGGAGCAGCATCTGCCGTCCGTCCCTTATTGCCAGATCGGAGCTGTATTCTCCCGTTCCGCTCTTAACAGGTATGGCTTGCGCCATATCAATTATATCTTCGAATTCGGTTCCGGTGAGAGTGCAGGTACATGTTTTATAGTCAATAAAGTCGTCCAGCTTAAGCTGCAGATAAGCATAGAGTATTTCTTCCGGACCGGTATATATGTCAAAGACTCTGCAACCGGCTCCCATTTTCTCAACTGCATTACGGTATTCACCGTAACTCCAGCCTGTTGAACTGCCTGTTTTTTCTTCTGTTCCAATTACGGTGTCGATTGTAAAACCCGCGCAACTTTCATAGAGTCCGCCGTTGTACTCAAGTGCTTTTAACAAGCCCTGAATGAAGCTGTCCCTGTCAAGTTCAACGTCAGCATCTATGAACGGGTACAGGTCCTGCAAAACCCCCGACTCAGCGAGGAAACAGCTCTGCAGCCCTGTCAGGTCGAGTATGTCCGGCTGTCTTCGGTCACTCCGTTCTGCAAGATATCTGTCCAGAGCATTCTTTCTGTCAAGATCCGGATAATATGACAAATAGTCTTCGAGCTTTATTACATATTCTGTATCCGAAGCGTTAAATACTGCTACTGCATCCTGCAGAATGTGTGACGGTTCAGCAGAAAGGAGCAGAAGCTCCGTTTTCCCCTTTTCTTCCATTTCATCATTTCTGCTCAGTTTCACTATTACCGGTCTTCTTTTTCCGTCAGTCCCTTTATATCCGGAATTGATGAAATAGATGCTCTCATCCTCAGCGGCATTGAGATCCGTCAGATTATCAACTGCACTAAGTCCCATCTCTGGCCATGTGATAATTACTCCATCTTCACCTGTCAGTGGACTGAATCCGTAAAGCTTCCATCCGAAGCTGTACGAAAACGCAAAATCATTGAAGCCGTTGTATGCATACTCGAGTCCGGAGGACGACTGCGCCAGCATTTCGAGTTCCGAGGTCTTCGTATTAATTTTGCGGATATATACACTACTGCCGTCGAACCCACATATTGCAGGACTTCCGTCGCCGAGCCGCAGCAGCTTTATTCCATTGTCGGAACACTCTATGGTTTTTACAATATTTCCCCGCATGTCTATCTCGGCGATGCAGTTCTTTCCGTCTTTTGAAGCCGTCACGAACAGGTGTTCTTTATCATACAGCACCGTATCTGCAGTAAGCGTCAGACCGCTTTCATTGCGGATAAGCTTTTTCCCTTCACGCCGCCCGGTTTCTCCGTCGAGGCGCGACAGATACCAGACCGTGCTGAATTCCACGCTGTTCGGGTCATCATACCAGCTGGTTGAGTTATATTCGAGACTTATGATATCTCCGTTTTCGTCAACTGCCATACTGCCGAAACCGTTCACTGAACTGAAATGATTCCGTTCGTCGCGGTTCACTTCCTTCATAATGGCGGAATACTGCTCCAGCCTTCTTACTTCACCGTTTAAGCCCACAAAACGCAGACTTCGTTCATATGTGTCGTAACGGCCGTCATTTACAAACTCTTCCCCGTTTTTCTTAGCTTCATCAATTGCTTCCTGAGGTATGTTCTCCCCCGTCTTGTCCATGGAGACGGCATACCAGCCGTTACCTGCGAAGCAGAAGCACTCGAAAGTTCCGACCGTCTCATCCGTTGGAATTATCTCATAGCTGTATTGGACACCTGTAGCTTCTGCAGTATTTCCGTCATCGGCTTCTTTATTAAATTCCATATTTACAGCTGAGCTACCGCAACCTGAGAAAAATACAGCACAAGCAGCAAGTATTACTACCAATAGAATTGCAACAAATCTCTTCATATCGAAAAATAAATAGGGGCCGTAATTCAGCCCCTAATAATCAGTCTAAACAATCAGTGGCATCCGCCTTCACAGCCGCAATCGCAATTACCTTCATCGTCGTGGTGACAGGAACCTCCGCAGCCTCCACAACCTCCGCCGCAGGTTCCTGCATCAACAATGGGAAGCTGGCCTGTTACAAGAAGGTCCGAAGCCGTATCGGCATCTCCGGAGTATCCGACAACGGGTACTATGCCGTAGCTGAGCAGAAGTGCTTTTGCTTCTCCGCCCATATTGCCAACTATAACTGCGTCAACCTTTTTCTCCTTCATAAGATCTGCCATCTCCTGATGACCATGTTTGTCTGAGCAGTCAAAGAGCGTCTTTGTACAATCGGTTATATCCGCACCGAAATAATCATAAAAGGCAAAGCACGTGGCATGGCCGAAATGCTCACCTATATTTCCGTCATCATAAGCAACTGCTATTATCATTCTGTTAAATCTCCTTTTCTATGTAATCGGCAAGTTCAGAAATATACTCACCGCTGACAGACTCTATCTCACCGGCATCCACCATTGTAGCTATAACGGGGTCTATCGGCAGACGGGCATAGTGTTTAATACCGAATTCCTTTGCAATGTCCGCTACTTTGCTTTCTCCGAAGATGCTGTGTTCCTTTCCGCATTCCGGGCACTTGAAGTATGACATGTTCTCCACTATGCCCAGCACGGGAATATCCATCATATTGGCCATGTTTACAGCCTTGGAAACTATCATTCCGACAAGGTCCTGAGGTGATGTTACGATTAACACACCATCAACGGGAAGCGACTGGAATACCGTCAGAGGCACATCGCCCGTTCCCGGAGGCATATCCACGAACATATAGTCAACATTTTCCCAGAGCACGTCTGTCCAAAACTGTGTGACCGCACCCGCTATTACAGGTCCGCGCCAAACAACAGGCTCGGTTTCGTTTTCCAGGATCAGGTTGATGGACATAAGCTGCAACCCAGTGTGTGTATACACGGGGAGAAGGTACTCGGAGGTGCCCGTTGCATGCTCTGTTATGCCAAAGGATTTAGGCACGGAAGGCCCGGTGATATCTGCATCAAGAACAGCGGCATTGTAGCCTCTGCGCTGCATTTCTGACGCCATAAGGCAGGTTACCAGAGACTTTCCAACTCCGCCCTTGCCGCTCACAACAGCAATAACCTTTTTTACACTTGCGCCTTCATGAAGATACTTGCGGAAATCTTCAGCACGTGATTCACAATTTTCACTGCAGTTTGAGCAGTCGTGTGTGCATTCACCCATTTTTATTATTACTCCTTGCTTTGGTTATTCTTTGAATGATTATAACCCAAACTTCGTTTATAAGCAATGACATAAACGCTTTTTATTTTATTTGTAATAACTGTAAATTTTTGATATAATAAATAATTACGAAGTTATGCCCCGGGATGGTGCGGAAGGAGGCGACAGGTATGTTTTTCGACTATATGTTCACGGTATCCCAGTATGCACTTATCATACTGTCGCTAGTTATACTCAGCCGCTGCCTGCGCTCGATGCTCAGCGAACACATCGAGCCTGAAATATGGGCATATATTCGTGTGGGGCACAATACCGTGCCGGTCTATCACTGGGAAAACATCATCGGCAGGTCAAAAAGTGCAGATATACGTGTTTTCGGTAAGGGAATAGGTAAAGTTCACGCCGTTCTGAAACGCTCGGACAAGGGTGTCTGGTCTGTTTACGATGTCTTCTCAAAAGGAGGAGTGTGGGTTAACGGTGAAAGGGTACCCGGATACGGTACAGCACTGGCACACGGTGACATCATAAATCTCGGCGGAAGCTGCGTCAGATTCCTGGATATAAGCGCAGAGAAAAGGCTGGAAAACGAATCAAAACGTATTAACGCTTCACACAGCGTAAATCCGTCGGTCACCCTCATTGAGCTCAGTATTTTGCAGCTTTTCCTTCTATTTCAGCATTCCCTTTCCGCAAGCAGCGACACGATACTTCTCATTGCAATTGCATACCTTGCACTCATAATACTTGAGTGGGCAGTCTTTGAGGCTATGCGGCTGATGAACCGGACGGGCTTCGAAATAGAGATACTGTCCTTTTATTTGACAACTCTTGGTCTCTGCGTGGCTGCAGGCTCAACGCCTGAGGACGTATACAAACAGATTCTGCTTATTGTGAGTGCAGTTGTTCTGTTCCTTCTGTGCGGATGGTGGATGCGAAACCTGAAACGTACCGCAGCTATGAGAATTCCTGTAGCGTTGATTGCATTGGGGCTTCTTGCCCTTAACGTGGTCACAAGCGACTCAGTAAACGGCGCTCAGAACTGGCTCAGCTTCGGTGGATACTCATTCCAGCCCTCGGAACTGGTCAAGGCTCTGTATATCTACGTCGGCGCTTCAACTATGGAGAATTTGTACCGCAAAAGGAACCTTTATCTTTTTATCGGCTTTTCTGCAATATGCGTCATAGCTCTGGCTCTGATAGGCGACTTTGGAACAGCCCTCATTTTCTTTTCAACATTTCTTGTTATCTCATTCATGCGCTCAGGCTCAATCGCGACAGTGCTGCTCTCCGTTTCCGGGGCAATTATGGCCGGATTCCTTGCAATATCAGTAAAGCCATATATTGCGCGGCGTTTTGATATTTGGGGACATGCCTGGGAGGACGTGTACGACGCCGGATTCCAACAGACACGTGCTATGTCTGCCGCGGCTTCAGGCGGTATGATTGGAAAAGGTGCTGGTGCCGGCTGGCTACGGAATATCTTTGCCAGTAATACCGATATGGTCTTTGCATATGCCTGTGAGGAGTTGGGGCTTATCGTTGCAATCTGTATGGTTTTCGCAGTGCTTCTGATGGCATTCTTTGCAATACGTATGTCAAGAAGAGGGCGCTCCGCATATTATGCAATTGCAGGCTGCGCCACGTCGGCAATGCTGCTTGTTCAGCTGGCTCTCAATGTTTTCGGCTCCCTTGATATACTTCCGTTCACAGGTGTCACATTTCCCTTTGTATCCCGAGGTGGAAGTTCTCTTCTTTCCTGCTGGATGCTGATGGCCTATCTCAAATGTACAGACAACCGCAGAAGTGCAAGTTTTGCTGTTAAACCCGTCAATCCCACACGGCGAGCCTTAAATGTGGATGACAACTATGAAGGAAACGAGGCGTCGATATGAAAAAAATCAGATCACGTGCTGTTTCCGTCATTATTATCGCTCTGCTGGTTATTGCGGGACTCTGCCTCTTTGTCTCGGAGGAGTTTAACCACGGAAGGGACTGGGCATTATATTTTTCGGCGTTTAATTCCGGCTCCGAGGGCACAATCTACGACCGGAATGGTGTTGAGCTCGCGCATTTTAACGGCTCAAAGAACACTTTTTCCCATAACGAACTGACCCGAACTGCGAATTATCACGTCACCGGAGACTATTGGGGACGTACCGGCACGGGTGTGCTGTCAAGGTACTGGAGTTCCGCTCAGGACTACGATTTTTATTACGGTACCACCGATTCATCAGTAAGCACCCTTAACTTAACCGTCGATTCAATGCTCAATACCAAGGCTTATGAGCTTCTCAGAGAGAATGGCAAAGGCGCAATTATGATAAGCAATTATAAGACGGGTGAGATTCTCTGTATGGTTTCTTCCCCATCTGTTGACCCTTTGGACAACGACACTGAGCCGGAGGATGGTGCATATATTAACCGCTGTCTTTCAGCCGCATTCACTCCCGGCTCCACCTTCAAGCTGGTTACTGCCGCAGCTGTACTCGAGAATTACCCAAATCTGGATTCCTGGTCATTCTGCTGCACTGGGGAGTATGATGTGGCTGGGGTTAAAATCAAGTGTACAACTGCCCACGGCACCGAAAACTTCACTCAGGCACTTGCAAATTCCTGCAACTGCGCTTTTGCACAGCTCACTGTGGCTCTCGGTCAGAATACAATGGTAAAATACGTTACTGATTACGGTTTTCTTAATGGTCACAGCATTGATGACATCCCAACAATTAAAGGAAACTATCCCACCGATTTTGTGGGAGATCCGGAGCTGGCATGGTCCGGCATCGGTCAGTCAATCGATCAGGTTTGTCCGTATTCCATGCTGAGATATGTATCCGCTATCGCCTGTGGGGGTTCCTTTGCTGAACCGACACTTGTTATTTCCGACGTAGAACCGCAGATTACAAGCCTGATGAATCCCGATACGGCAAAAACAATGAAGTCTCTGATGAGGAATAATGTAGTAACCCACTACGAGGGAGAGGTTAACTTTCCAGGGCTTGAGCTTTGTGCAAAAACTGGTACTGCAGAAACCGGCAGCGGAACCAGCCATTCATGGTTCACAGGCTTCCTGCTTGATGATAACCATCCCTATGCCTTTGTTTCAATAGTTGAAAATGGCGGCTACGGTTTATGGACAGCCGGACTTATGATGAATGATCTTCTTCAATATGCCGTATCACGATAAAGCCTGCAGATACCTTTAAGCATTATTTTAGTGTTAGGCAGTAGAATATATGATTGATATTACTGTAAACTCAATAGTCAAATCTTTTGAAATTGGCAATATTATTCTCGACGGAATAAGCTTTTCGGTTAACGCGGGAGAACGCATAGGAATACTGGGGCGTAACGGTTGCGGCAAAACTACGCTTTTTAAGATTTTGACCGGTGAGTATGATTATGATGAAGGTTCATTCTCAATAGCCCCCGGCAAACGCATAGGACTGATTTCCCAGATTCCGGTGTATCCCGACGGAATGACAACCGAAGATGTGCTCAAAAGCGCCCAGTCGGGACTTCAGCGTATAAGCTCCCGCATGGAGGAGCTAGAGCAGCTTATGGCAGATTCTGAAAGCTGCACCGACCTTCTTTTAAAGGAATATGACACGCTTCAGGACGATTATCGCAGGCTTGGAGGTTATGAGTCCGCCTCAAGTCTGAACCGTGTTGCTAACGGCCTTGATATTACAGCTGAAATGCGAGCGCGTCCCTTTGATACTCTCTCCGGCGGTGAGAAGACAAGAGTGAACCTTGCCAGACTGATTCTTGAGGACACGGATATCCTGCTTCTCGACGAACCAACCAATCACCTCGACTTAAATGCCACTGAATGGCTTGAAGATTACATCAGCCGCTTCAAGGGCACAGTACTTGCGGTTTCTCATGACCGCTACTTCCTGGATAAGGTTGCCCGCCGCTGTATTGAAATCGTTGACGGCAAAGCTGAATTCTACAGTGGAAACTACAGCTTCTTTGTTGAAGAGCGCCAGCGCAGATTTGACGAGAAGATGAAACAGTATGAAAAGGATCAGGCTAAAATAGAACAGCTTACAAAAGCCGCCGAACAGATGCATCTTTGGGCATTCATGGGTATGGACAAGCTGCATAAACGTGCTTTTTCAATGGAAAAACGCATTGAACGGCTTAAAAGCTCAGAACGTCCGACTGAAGCAAAGAAGCTTGCTGTAAAGTTCAAACAGGCGGATTTTTCAGGTAACGAGGCACTTGCCGCAGTAAATATTTCCAAAGCCTTCGGTGAAAAGCAGCTTTTCAGTGACCTGAGTTTTGAAGTCGTCGGCGGTGAAAGTATTGGAATTATTGGTGACAACGGCACCGGTAAATCCACACTGGTTAAAATAATCATGGGAGAGGAACCTCCCGACAGTGGCTTTGTATGGATAGGTCCGCAGATAAAGGCAGCATATCTTCCTCAGATTGTCCATTTTGATGACGAGAGCCGTTCTGCTTTGGACTCGATGCTGTGGGAGTGCCGCTGTACCCCGCAGGATGCAAGAGACCGTCTTGCTGCTTTCGGCTTCCGTGGCGAAATTGTCCATACCCCTGTTGGTGCACTTTCAGGTGGTGAGCGGAGCCGTCTTAAGCTGTGCATGCTGATGGGCTCCGATGTCAATCTGCTGGTACTGGACGAGGTCACAAACCACCTCGATATTGCAAGCCGCGAATGGATTGAAAACGCCCTTGCGGATTATGAACAGACCCTTATATTTGTTTCTCATGACCGCTATTTCATTGACCGCTTTGCCACCAGAGTCATTTCCTTTGATGGGAATGCGGCTATTACGGATTATAAAGGGACGTATAAGGAATATCTCTCCTACAGGGAGAGACAGCAGTCCTTTATCCAGTCGGAAAAGACCTCCAAAACCGTGGAGAAGAAAACTGCTCCCGAAAAAAACAGGACTCCCAATACTGGCAGAGAAAATACAAAAATTGAGCGTGAGATTGAGAAGCTGGAGGCTGAGATTGGCCGCATTAACATCGAGGCAGAAGAGAATGCCACAGATTATCTGAGACTCATGGAGCTCGAGGAATCACGTACGGAGCTTGAGCAGAAGCTCAACTCCCTATATGAAAGATGGGAGGTGCTTAATTCATGAACTTCAAAAACATTCCAGACTGGCAGTTCGCCTGTATTGTTCTTGTTTTTCTTGTACTATTCTTCCGTTTCGGAATGAAGGGCTATGAATACGTAGCTTATACTCTTCTCTTTGCCGTTTTTCTAATAATTGTCTTTCATCTCGGCGGAGACCGGCTCAAGCGTATTGTTGCAATTATAACCTGTCTTGGTCTGATGTATTTCTGCGTTGTTGAGGTTTTCATCTGCAGCAACTGCCGTACGGATAAGGATCCTGAGCGCAACTACATAATCACGCTCGGTGCGGGCGTGAGAGGCACAAAGCCGACACTTGCCCTTACCCACAGAATGCAGGCGACCTACGATTACCTTGTTGAGTATCCGGAAAGCAAGGCTGTCGTAAGCGGTGGGCAGGGCGACGGAGAGGATATCTCTGAAGCCCAGTGCATGAGAGATTGGCTTGTTGATCGTGGGATTGACCCCTCAAGGATTATCATGGAGGACAAATCAACCTCGACAATGGAAAATCTGCGCAATTCGCTGGCCCTTATTCTTGAAGACGGCGGACAGGCGGACGATATAGCCATTGTTTCAAGCCCATACCACCTGTACAGGGCAAAAACAATGGCTAAAGGAATTGGAATTGATGCTGCAGGTGTAAGCTGTGTTTTTGGCTATCCTATTTTCACATTGGGTATGTTTATCCGGGAAGCCTTCGGCGTCACACATCTGTGGCTTTTGGGAAACTGAGGAGCAATTATGGAAGAAAACACCGGTACTCTATATATAGTCGCCACACCTATCGGAAATTCAAGAGACATGTCTCCGAGAGGTTCACAGATTCTTGAGGAAGTAGACATCATTGCTGCTGAAGACACACGGCGCTCAATGGTGCTTCTGAACAAGCTCGGAATCAAGAACAAGCTGGTTTCCAACCACAAATTTAACGAATACGGAAAAGCAAAATACTTTATCAATGAGATGAAGTCCGGAAAAAGTGTTGCCGTAATCACGGATGCCGGAACCCCCTGTATTTCAGATCCAGGTAATGAGCTGATTAAAGCCGCCGTTGAAGATGGCATAAGAGTAATTGGAATTCCCGGCTGCTGCGCAGCTGTTACCGCACTTTCAATTTCAGGCTTTGACCTGAGCAGCTTTCTGTTCTTCGGCTTCTTCCCCAGAGAGAATGCGGACAGGAAGAAGCTCCTCGAAAAAATGCGCCGCGGAGATACACGGACCTTTGCCTTTTATGAGTCTCCCAAACGCATAATGGACCTCGTCGAGTTTTTTATCGAAAGCGGGGCTGATGTCCTCATGTGCCTCTGCAATGACCTTACAAAGCTCCATGAGATGGCTTTCCGTGGTACTCCCGCCGAGGTTAAGGAACAACTGCTCGCCAAGGGCAACTATGACAAGGGGGAATATTGCGCGATTGTTGAAATCGGTGAGGATTATATTTTCAACAAGGTTGAGCACACTGTTTCCGCCGAGGCCATGCTGGTTGACGCAATGGTCAGCGGAAATCTGAACTCCAAGGATGCCGTTGCCGCGGTTCTTTCTAATCCCAACAATTCATATAGCAAAAATGAACTTAAGGCGGCAGCGCTGAGCCTTAAAAGGCTTTTTGAACAGGTTTAAATATTTTAACATAAGGATGTGATTCTATGCCACCCGGAGGACCAGGAGGTCTCGGACCGCGCGGTGCGAGAGGTTTCCTGACAGAAGAGGAAAAAGAAAATATGCCGAAGGTTACAGGCGCCCTTCTCAAAAGAATTCTCTCATATCTCAAACCCTACTGGCTTCAGTTTCTCATTGTGTTCATCACAATTCTGCTTTCAGCCATAGTAGGACTGTACCCCTCACTTATCACAGGAAAGATAGTTGATGCTTTAAGTGTTGAGAGCACCACCATCAAGGAACTTATATGGCTAATCGTAACCGCCTTCACCGCCCTTACGGTGTCCCAGGTTATAGGTGTAGTCGAGAGCTATATCAACGCATGGATTTCCCAGCGTATCATTTTCGATATGAAGAACCAAATGTACGACCATCTGCTGCACATGCCCCATTCCTTCTTCACATCGGAAAAGCAGGGAGATATCATAACCCGCATGAATACTGATATCAGCGGTGTTTCAACTGTCATCTCCTCAACCCTTTCCAGTATCGTAAGCAATCTCGCTACAGTCATCACAACTCTTGTTGCTTTGTTTACCCGCAGCTGGCAACTGGCGATTGTAGGTATTGTCGTAATCCCTCTGCTGGTTCTTCCCACAAAAGCTGTTGGTAAGACACGCTGGCAGCTTCTTACAGACAGCCAGACAAAGAACGACGAGATGAACCAGCTGATTAATGAAACCCTAAGTGTCAGCGGCTCACTTCTGGTAAAGCTTTTCACTCGCGAGAAGAAGGAGTATGACAAATTCGTTGATGTAAACGAAGAGGTCACTCAGCTTAACATGAAGGAGCAACGAAGCGGCACATGGTTCCGTGTAATCATGGGTATGTTTACGCAGATTGGTCCCCTTCTCATATATCTTGCCGGTGGTATTCTGATAATCAGGAAAATAGACCCCGCTCTTTCCGTCGGTACCATAACCGCAACCGTAGCTCTTATAAACAGACTGTACCGTCCGGTTGAATCACTTCTAAACATTCAGGTTGATTTCACCCGTTCCCTCGCTCTGTTCACAAGAATCTTCGATTACTTCGACATGACAAACCCGATTACTGAGCGCTCACAGGCCCTCAAGCCCGACATGAGCAATCCTGAAATCAGATATGAGCATGTCGCGTTCTCCTATTCCGAGGATAAACCGCTTCTCACGGATATCGATTTCACGATTCCCGGCGGCAAGATGTATGCCATTGTCGGTCCTTCAGGCTCGGGAAAATCAACCGTGGTCAATCTTATTCCACGGCTTTACGATGTTACAGGCGGGCGGCTCTGGGTTGCCGGGTGCAATGTCAAGGCAATTGACCTCAGCTATCTCAGAGACAATATAGGAATCGTTACCCAGGAGACATATCTCTTCAACGGCACTATAAAGGACAACCTGCTCTATGCCAAGGATGATGCAACCGATGAAGAGATAATCAATGCCTGCAAAATTGCCAGCATACACGATTTTATAGTTAACCAGCCAAAGGGATATGATACAGAGGTTGGAAACCGCGGTTTGAAGCTCTCCGGCGGTGAAAAGCAGAGAATTTCAATTGCCCGCGTTATTCTGAAGAACCCCAAGATTCTTATCCTTGACGAAGCAACTTCGGCCCTGGATTCAATCTCAGAGAACGCAATTCAGGATGCTCTTGATGTGCTCATGGAGGGAAGGACCTCAATCGTCATCGCTCACAGGCTGTCCACCATCCTTAAAGCAGATAAGATTCTTGTTGTAAACAAGGGCGTTATTGCTGAGCAGGGCACTCACGAAGAGCTTCTAGCTCTCGGTGGAACATATAAGGAGCTTTATGAAACACAGTTCCGCAAGATTCTGGAATATGAATCCGAAAAGCCCATGACCGAAGAGGAACTGATACAAGCCAGACGCAAGCTTTTAACAGCTGATGCAGATACATTTGAGGCTTAAAAATATCTTGACAATGAATGTGCTCGAGTGCTATTATATTCGAGCACTCAATATGCGCGAGTGGTGGAATTGGTAGACTCGCTAGATTCAGGTTCTAGTGCTCATTCCGGGCGTGGGGGTTCAAGTCCCCCCTCGCGCACCAGAAAAGATGTACAACTTTGATATAATTTCAGAGTTGTACATCTTTCGTTTTTCATGTGTATTTGTGCGCGAAAATAAGCAAACGAGTAAGTGAGTGTACCCAAAGGGAGAGTTTATTACATAATAATATCCAACGTCAGCTGACTCGTGTCTTTCAGCAGAACATCCGCTTTTGAAAGCGTCTCCGAAGGGCCGATGCCGATCGCTTTCATGCCGGCAGCATGAATGGCCTCTATACCTGCGGCGGCATCTTCAATCCCGATGCAGACCGACGGGTCCAGTCCCAGCCCTTCCGCGGCGGCCAGGAAAATATCCGGCGCCGGCTTCGAGCGTTTCACCTTTCCGGCATCCGCGATATAATCAAAGTCTTTTTCCAGACCGAGCTTTTTGATGATAAAGGGTGCATTCTTTGACGCAGAAGCCAAAGCTGTCTTCATTCCGTTCTCTTTACAGCCGGTTATGAATCCTCTCATTCCGGGCAAAACATCGTCGGGAGTCAGATTCTGCAGAAACTGTACGTATCGGTCGTTTTTAACAGCTGCCAGCTGCGCTTTTTCTTCAGGCGTGTATTCTTTATCGCTGCGTTCCAGGATAATGTCCAGCGAATCCATTCTGCTTACTCCTCGGAGACGATTGTTTATCTCCCTGTCGAAGTAGATGCCGAGTTCGTCGGTCAGGCTTTTCCATGCCTGATAATGATACTCATCCGTTGAGCAGACAACGCCGTCCAAGTCAAAGACCACAGCGTCTATATGCTTTTGGATTAACTCATCTTTGAGCAGAAAATCTTTGCCCCAGAGTTTAACCTTTACGCTCTTTCCGCTCAGGAGTTTGACTGTACACTCGTTTTTATGTACAGCGATTTCCAGCAGGCTGCCTCTGAAGTGGATGCGGAAGCGATACCCTCTCCATTCATCGGGAACAAACGGATTAAGCTCCACGCCCTCTTCAGTTATTACAAGACCCGCAAATCCGTTGACAACCGTCATATAGCTCCCACCCATATTTGCAGTGTGGATACCATCTCCGGTGTTGCCGTGGCTATTTACAAAATCACTCTTGAGGCTTTCTCCGAAATAATTCCAGGCCTCTTCCTTCAGCCCGAGCCTCGCAGCCACAACGCTGAAAACACAATTTGAAAGGGAGGAATCGTGAGTGGTTATCTTCTCATAGTACCTGAAGGAGCGAAGCATCGTCTCCTTTGTCTCTTTCACGCCGTATAGAACGTAGGCGAGAATCGTATCCGCCTGCTTGCAGACCTGGTAGCGGTAAAGGTACAGCGGATGATAGTGCAGAAGAAGCGGATAATTCTCTCTGGGAGTGTTTTCAAAGTCCCATTGCTTTTTCTGCAGGAATGAATCATCCTGAGGGTTGATGCCGAGTTTTTCATCATATGGCAGGTACATTTTCGCGCCGGCCTCAGCAAACTCCCTGAGCTCCTCGCCGGTAATGCCGGTTCTTGCAGCCACTCCATCGAAAGCCCCGTCCTCTTTCAAAATCTCTGCGGCACGGCAGGCCCAGCGGAGATTATATGCGGCGCAGGCATTGGTATAATAGTTGTTGTTGACAATGCATGTGTATTCATCCGGACCGGTAACGTCATTGATGACGAACCTGCCGTTACACCAGTTGCCCAGATCCATCCAGAGACGTGCCGTCTCTATAAGAATCTCTGCGCCCTCGTCTGCAAGGTATTCAACGTCTCCCGTTGCGAGGTAATAGTTCACCACTGCATAGGAGATATCTCCGTTGACGTGATACTGGGCGGAACCCGCAGGGAAAAATCCCGAACACTCCCGGCCGGAAATGGTACGCCACGGGTATGCCGCGCCCTTGCTGTGACACAGGAGCTTCGCGTTTTCTTTTGCCAAAGACAAAGTCGAATAGCGGTACTTCAAAAGCCCTCTTGCCAGTTCCGGAGCAACATAGGTGAAAAACGGCATTACGAATATTTCTGTATCCCAGAAATAGTGCCCCTCATAGCCTTCTCCGGACAGGCCTTTTGAAGCCATGCCGCACTGACCGTCGCTTCCGCAAGATTGCAGGAGCTGGTACTGATTGAAGCACATGGCTATGTTGCTGTCATCATCGGAATCTATTTCGGTCTCGGAATTATTCCAGAAACCGGCAAGATACCGCCTCTGCCGGTCATAAAGGTCTTCAAGCTTACCGAATGAATCACGGAGGAATCCCTCGGCACTTTCAGAGCAGTTCTCATAGCGCGCCGAATCCGCGGCTGCAAAGTACTTTACAAATCTCAAGCTCTCCCCTGCGGACAGTTTTAAAGTGCAGCAGGTCACAAATGCATCGTTTTCCGCATCATACGACGTGTTTTCAACTGTTCCCTTGGGAAAATCATGTTTTACGCCGGTGCACACCGAAAGACCGCTTTCTGTGGTTTGACGCGTCAGATAATTTGCCCCGTCAATCACCGAATGCGCAACAGGAACAAACTGGACTTCGGAGTTCGCGCCTACGCGGGGATCGTCCGCATTCGAATAATTGCGGACCTTCCCCCTGTGCTCCGAGCGGACATCAACACTGCCGTTGAAACTGTCGGAGTGAATGTTGCATTCGATTGTGAATATGTTTTTATGCGTGAAGCTTGCCATCCTGGTAAAGGTCACCGTGAGTTTTTCACCCCCGGTGCTCTGCCAGATGACATTGCGCACGGTAATGCCCGCATCCATATCCAGAATGCGTTCCGTTTCGGCGTTTTCAGCCAGCATTGAAAACCTCTCGCCGTTGAAGAACAGTTCCACCGTCTGAGCATCCGCGATGTTCAGCATGGAATCCTTTTCCTCAATCAGGTTGCAGAGGCTTTCGGACTGCTTCATGGGAATTATATTGTAGAAACCATTGATATACATTCCGCGCATCGAATTGAAGGCGGCAGGGACTCCCTCTTCGAGAGTGCCCCTAACGCCGAGATATCCGTTCGCATTGTGAAACAGGGTTTCCTGGAGTTTTAAGTTCTTTTCGTTCGCCGAAAAGCCAGATATACGATATTGCTTGTTCAACTTGTTATCCTTTTACAGCTCCGGCTGCGACGCCCTTGACAATGTATTTCTGCGCGCAGAGGTAGAAGACAATAACCGGGATAATCGTCAGCATAAGTGCGGCCATTGCGAGGTTCCATTCAATGGTGTACTGACCGAAGAACGTCTGCGTTCCTATTGGAATAGTCATATTGGCCGCTGTCTTGAGCGTCAGGCTCGGCAGGAGGTAGTCGTTCCAGATCCAGATGACATCCAGAATCGCAAGAGTGATGATAACCGGTTTCATGGTCGGGAACACAACGTGCCAGAAAAGCTGCCATGTGTTGCAGCCGTCTATTGTTGCAGCTTCTTCAAGAGACTTCGGAATTGAGCTCTTGACAAAGCCGTAGCACAGGAAAATTCCCATGCCTGCGCCGAACCCAAGGTACATGAAGGCAAGGCCACCCAGAGTATCCTTCATTTTCAGAAAACCGCCTGTGAGCTTGGTAATGCTGTTCATCTCCTGCATGAGCGGCATCATCAAAGTCTGGAAAGGAATAAGCATCGTGAGGATGAGAATGGCGTAGATGGCTTTGGAGACCTTTCCGTTGGAACGCGCCATCATCCACGCGGCCATTGTGCACAGGATAATCAGGAGGCCGACGCTCACAACCGTGATAATCAGAGAGTTCTTGAATGCGTTCAGAAAGTCCATACGGTTCATCGCATCAAGATAATAATGGAGTGAAAAATTGCTCGGCAACGCGAGAGCGTTGGAATACATTTCTTCCCTGGATTTGAAAGAGTTCGTCAGGATGATGTAAATCGGGAACATCCATGCCAGGGAAACCAGAATGAGCAAAGCGGAAGACAAACCTTTTTTGAATTTATTCATCAGATTTCAACCTCCTTGCTGCTGGTAATGCGTACCTGCAGGAATGTGATTATCGCCACGATAAAGAAGAACACTATGGCTTTGGCCTGGCCAAGGCCGAAATGGCTCTGAACAAATATCTCGTTGTAGATGTTCATGGAAATCATTTCGGTTGAATTGGCCGGCCCGCCTCCCGTGAGCGAGACGTTCACGTCGTAAATCTTGAAGCAGTTGGAAAGCGTCAGGAACAGGCAGATGGTGATTGAGGGCATGAGAAGCGGGAGCTTGATATGAATCAGTTCCTCCCAAGCTGTTGCCCCGTCTATCTTTGCCGCCTCCAGCACGTCGCCGGATATGGCTTCGAGACCTGCAATATAGATTACCATCATATATCCCGCCATCTGCCATGTCGCAACGACAATCATTGCGTCAAATGCATATTTCGGCTTGGATAGCCAGTTGAAAAACAGAGAGGTGTTTCCGGTATTGGCAGCGAGAATATCCATCCCCTGGCCAAGAACGTATTTCCATACATAACCGAGGATGAGGCCGCCTATGAGATAAGGCATAAAGAGCATTGCTCTGCCGGGATTTCTAAACTTAATTTCAGACGTCACCCAGACTGCAAAGGCGAGGGCGAACAGATTGACCAATACCACAGTAATAAGCGTGAATACCGTGGTGCGTCCCATGGAAGTTATGAAGCGGGCATCCTTAAAGACATCCGCAAAATTCTGAAGACCCACAAAGACTTTCGGGGTCTTTGACATGCCGTTCCACTCAACGAATGAAAAAGCTATGCCTTGAAAAAACGGTATTATGACCGTTACAACAAACGGTATAAGTATCGGGAGTACAAAAAGCAGATACCAGCCTTTTTTAATCTTCACTTGACTTTACCTTCTTTCCTCAGAATAGAGCAAATACCGCCGCCATTTACAGCGGCGGTATTCAATATTACAGATTACTTAAGGAATGCTGCGTTGATAGCTTCGAGATAATCAGCCTCTGACATGTCGGAGGTGAAGAACTGCTCGGTTATAGGAGCGAGGTCTGTATCGATGATGCCTGCGGGCCACTCTGTATTGAAGGTCCAGGGCAGGGTTTTGCCGGAAGCGATGGCTTCAGCAACCGCTGCGGACAGAGGATCCATATTGTCGTTCTTCATAGTGCTGAGAACGGGCAGGAAGCCGAACTTGTTCATCATATAGTCAACGCCGGTCTCGCTGGTGTAGAGCCAGTTGAGGAAGTCCTTGGCGAGCTGCTGCTCTTCTTCAGAAGCGTCAGCATTGACAGCCCAGTAGGAAGGAATGCCTACGCAGATCTTGGCATTGCCGTTGATGGGAAGACCGGTGATGCCCATTTCGAAATCGGTATCGAACTGGGAAATGACACCATAGGCCCAGTTGCCCTGATGGATCATAGCAGTCTTTCCGGTAGCGAAGTCGCCGCAGTTGGTGTCATAGGTAACCTCGATGGGGTTGACCTGGAAAGAACGGATGGCGCTGAGAATCTGTGCATACTGCTGGAATTCGGGAACGTCAGCGAGCTTGACTTCGCCGCTGTAGAGCTTCTGGCAGAAAGCGACAGGATCATCCTGCATTGCGAACGGGAAGTTGAACATGTGACCTGCCAGGAAGTAGGACTCCTGAGAGAGACCGAGGGTGGTGATGTCCTTACCGTTCTTTTCAATCATAGCGGTGAGAGCATCGGTACCGGTGAGTTCAGCGGGGTCAACAAGGGTCTTGTTGTATACAAGACCGAATCCTTCGGCTGTCATTGCGACACCGACGGTTTTGCCGTCACGGGCTGCAAGGATGTCGGAATTCATGTCCTTAACGAAAGCGACGTCGGAGAGATCTGCAAGGTAATCCTTGACTTCGGTAATCTCGGAATCGGAGTTAAGGGTGAACAGAGACGGACCGGACTCGGAAGAGAGGCTGGTCTTCAGGTTTGCGTAGTAATCATCGCCGGCCTGGGCCCAAACTTCAACTTCAACACCGGTCTCTTCGGTGTAAGCCGCTGCGAGATTCTTCAGCTCGTCAGCTATTTCAGCCTTCTGCTGGAAGATGGTGATCTTCTGGGCGGCATTTGTCTTAGCCTGCTCGGCGGTCTTGCCGCATGCGCAGAGAGCGAACACCATGCAAACTACCATAATGAGAGAAAGTACTTTTGCAAAACGTTTCATTTTTGCTCCTCCATAATAATATGCCCCGAACTTCGGGGAAAGCTCGGGGTAAATGTTAGCATATTGCTTATTTTTATTAAAGAGAAATTGTAGATTGTGCTCAAATGTTCTCCTTAGAGAACAAAAGCATGGCGCATTATTTGTTTACAACGACAGAGAATTCATGTTTTTTATGTAAAACGATGGTAAATTTACTTGCTTTTTACATTAAACTCTGTCCGCCACCGACTCTCTGATTTTTACCGAAGCTGCAATTCTGAAAGTGCTGTAATCATCCCCGCCGTTCAATAATGCGATTAGCTGCTGGGCTGCCAGATAACCGCGTTCGTAGTTGGGAATGTCCACCGTCGTCAGCCCCAGTTCTCCGGCTATCAGCGTTCCGTCAAAGCCGGTTACGGCAATGTCCTGCGGGACTCTTATCCCCTTCTCCCTGAAAGCTCTCATCGCACCGACCGCCATGTTGTCGTTCGCACAAACCAGTACCTGCGGCAAATTCTCTGACAGCATCAAAAGCCTTGCGGCCTTGTATCCGCTGCGTTCTCTGAAGTCACCCAGCAGATAATTCTTTCTGTCGAAGGGTATCCGGTATTTATCCAAAGTATTGCTAAACGCCTGAAATCTCTCCTGTGTATCCGTGGTGTTCAAACCGGCCAGAAACGCAAAGCGTCTGTAATTCCTTTCAACGAGTATCTCCATAAGCTCGCACATAGCGGCATAATTGTTGACCACCAGACTTTTTATATATGGCTGACCCAGTTCCCTGTCCATTGCCAGAATGGGATAATCCTTTGCGGCCATATCCATAATAAGCTTATCCGGGCAATGCACGTCCAGCATAATGCAGCCGCTGGTTATCTTCTTGGACATGAAACGCTTGCAAGAGTTTGAAGTGCAGATGAGAAAATCGTAGCCGTTGGCCTGGGCGCAGTCGCTTATGCCCTGAATGATCTTGAGATAGAACTGCCTGTCAAAATCACTGAAATCGAAGAGGATGGTCCTGTTTTTGTCGACAGAACTGTTACCCGTGCGCGGTGCTGTATAGTTCTGTTCCTCGCATAGTTCCAGGATACGGCGTCTTGTCTCTTCGCTGACGTTTTTTCTGCCGTTAAGAACGTTCGAGACGGTAGACGGCGAAACTCCCGCCGCCTGAGCAATTTCTTTTACTCCCACTGTAGTTCTCCTTTATAAGAGATGACTACAGTATATTTGTGATTTTACCAATTTTCAAGTAAATGCTCTTGGTTTTATTTGTAAAAAAACAAAAAATGCCAATATACTGAATACAGTGACAGATAATCTGCAGATTACAGCGGAAAGGTATGGAACAGGGCATGGAACGCTCTGTCCCCGGATGCTTTCCTCACACAATTCCAGAAGGATTACGTCTGGCTCTCCAAAGTATATGAATCCATAAAGCCGGCTGACGGCGGTGGAGGCCTTATCTGGGCTGCGCTTGGTGCAAAGACTATGGAAATTGTTCACTCCAACATCGATGTTGGAGAGGTACATGAAGATCTTGACGTTTTGTCGCTGGATGCTAACCTCATCGATGATTTCATTGAGCAGAGCAAAGGCCCGAAAGGCGCAGCAAAACGTGTGGAGATTGACCTCATTGCTCGCATCATGAGACATAGCGGAGATCCGAAGTTTGAACTTCTCGGCGAAAAGCTTGAAAAGCTCCGCGAGCAGCATGAGCAAGGCCTCATCAACAGCATTGAGTTCCTTAAGATGCTTCTTGAACTGGCCAAAGAAGCAGCCGAGGCGGAGATGGAAGTTGTGCCGGAAGATGAAATTGACAAGGGCAAGGCTGCTCTTACGGAACTTTTCAACGGTGTCAAGAACCAGAATACTCCGGTCATTGTTGAGCGTATCGTCGCAGATATTGATGACATCGTGAAGATTGTTCGTTTCGATAACTGGCAGAATACAACCGCTGGACGTCAGGAAGTCAAGAAGGCGCTCCGTAGCGTTGTGTGGGTAAAATATAAAATCAAAGACAAGGAAGTATTCGACAAGGCATATAGCTAGTGTATTATATAATTTATAAACAAAGATAGATTTCGAAGGAGGAGATAAAAATGAAAAAAATAATTTCACTGGCCCTGGCGTTCATACTCATTATGTCCCTCGGCGCATCCGCCTTCGCGGAAGATTTGGATGTATCGAGCAATAGTGACTCACCGGTTGAGGTTAAGGGCGATGTTAACGGCAATGTCACCCTGACTGATACCGAAGGAAAAACCGTTAATGTAAGCGGAGACGTCAGCGGCAATATCACACTCCAGATCAACAATGATAGTATTGACGGCACAAACACCGACAACACCATTGAGGTAGGCGGAAAAGTCGGCGGCGATGTCAGCTTGCAAAATGGTTCCGACAAGAACATAATTACGGTAGATGGAGACGCCGGCGGTGTCCGTCTCAGTGGGACTGGCTGGAATTTGTATAACCCCGGAATCACCGAAAACGTAATTACGGTAGGCGGAAACGTCAGCAACACGGTCTTTCTGTTTGAGGCAAGCAACAACAAAATTAAGGTAGGCGGAGATGTCGGCGAAGGTGTCGGCGAAGTTGTCACCGTGGTATATGGTTGTAACAACAACGTTGTCATAGTCGAAGGCGAGGTCAAGGGCATTATCAACGATGGATGCCTAAGCACCACCATCTACGTCGGCGAAACTACCAGCCTCTCGGGTGTCGACGGTTTCCTGGTAGGCCTGAAGGATAAAGCGGATAAAAATATCTGAATATTTCGACTGCTCGACGAGCATCACCACTCTCGGTGAAAACGATACCGCCTCCGGCAAGACTTACTATGTCGTCGGCGCTGCGGCAGGTACCGCCACGCTCACCGCCAATAGCGAATATAAAGGCAGGATAGTCTTCTCCGGCTTCGACGGAATAACTGACAATGGGGACGGCACCTATACCCTGACGTATACCAACGGTGGGATGCAGAATCTGGAAATCACGTTGAAGCCCGACTCCACCCCGGCATTGCCCTGGATACCGGGCCCGGTCAACGTGGTCGTGAAAAACTATGGGATAATAACGAGCTTGGAGAAAGCGACCGTATTAACAGTAAAGGGCGCCACCTTGGCAAAGTTTATCAAGGTGCAGATAAACGGTGAGACGGT
>R28__coassemble_180_pt1 | contig 33316 bp, 30 predicted proteins | sample R28__metabat2_high_PE_003 | metagenome-assembled genome bin R28
CCATCTTAAAGGAAAAGAGCAAGGCCGGATAGACCTTACTCTTACATTATGAATTCCAGCTTGGCAAAATCATGTAATAACTCATTATTACTATAACATTAATTAATTGCAATTACAACATAAGCATTACTTTTGGCAATACATACAAAGGGTTAAAAATGGCACTCTCATGACGCAACTTTTGAATGCGTACCATGAAATGACTGGACTTAAATGTGAGGCAGAACTCATTGGCGGAGGAACATACGCTTGGGCTATGGGTATTATCATTGCATTCGGACCGACAATTTCAGGAATGGAACAAACAGAGCATGAAACAAACGAGTATGTCCCAAATGATGCATTTCTATTACCGAGGAAGATATATAGAGAAACATTAGAAAGAACCTGCATGAATAATAAGCTTCAGTTTGGAGGTTGAAACGGGTGGGGAGAAGGACTATAATTCCTTAGGAAAATTCAGTAATCGGAGTGGCAGCATGGAACTTTATTTCATCATAGCGGGTTCAGTCGCGGCGGCTGCATTGATAGTATTCGTAGTTAAACGATTAAACAAGCAGAGAGAGGAACGCAGGAGAACCGAACTGCATGATTTCATCTCTACAGCTAAGGAAAATGAGGAAATCCGCGAAATCCTGGTCTCACTTGCGAAGAACAGGTTCCAGTATGATAAGTTTCTTCTGCCCCAGGCTATGCGCACAGGCGATGAGAAAAGGGTGGCGGAAGTCAAGGATAAGCAGGAGCAATTTATCAAGGAGCATCTATATGAGAACCGACTGAACGGGGACTACAGGGCGTATGCCGCGGAGCATAAATGCAGCCTTGATTCTCTGGAGAAGTATAAGAGCGGGATGATTGACGACGAAATTAAGGTGTTCCTACCTGGCAACTACAGATAAATATTGCATCAGATACTGAATGCCCTGCCGGCCGGCAGGGCATTACTTTTATCCAATGTCTGTAAGAAAGGTCTGGAAAAACTAAACTGCATGGTTAAGTGTCAGGGCATGAAGCCTCCAGAAACTGCCTGTCGTTCTTCTCCCTCAGGTATTTCTCATCGGCGTATCTAAGCATGGCATCATATATTTCACTGAGCTCAGAGAGGGAAATGCGGTCGAAGTCTATCCCGTATATGGAATACTCATGGTTTCTGTCTGCTTCGATGAGGTCTTCCTTTAACGACAGGAAATGCTCTTCAGCATTCCACGGACCTGCCGAAGCTTCAGCGTTTTTCTTTTTTGCCGGTGCCTTGCTGCGCCCTCTTTTCTTTTTTACGGGAATCTGCCTCACGTAATAGGGCTGTTGCAGAACCGGCATGCTCTCAATTTTCATGAACGGTTTTCTGGCGTCCTCGATTGCTTCCTCGTTGTACCCCAGAGACACAAGGTGCTCCACAACAAAGTCCTCATCAGCTGTTTGTTTTTCCCCTAAGAACCGCACCATTTCCTGAAGCTCCCGGTACAGAACCCCGGACGTCTCGTCGAACAATCCGTCCGGCTGACCGCCGTTGCAGTCGAAAAACAGCTTCAGATAGTCACTATAAGTCATCATATCGGTCACCCTCGGAATATATACTTTCTTAAATGGTTCAGAGAGTATAAATTATCCAACAATCTCGTCGATGGAAAACAGAGCGGCTTTGCCGGCAAGCTTTACACGGTTACCTTCCAGCCTGCAGTAGAGCGTTCCGCCACGGCGGGATGCCTGATATGCCACAAACTCATTTTTTCCTTCAGTTGCCGCCCAGTACGGTATTACATGGCAGTGTCCGCGCCCGCATACGGGGTCCTCTGCAACATTGCATTTCGGAGCAAAGGAACGGGTAACGCAGTCGAAATCCCTGCCCTTTGCAGTAACATGCTGGCATACGCCGAAAAGCTCTTTTACCTTTTCCTGATCAGGAACCAGATTGCGTACTGTTTCTTCATCCTCATAGACGCAAAGCAGGTCTGCTCCCTTATAAGCCTCTATTGGCTCGGCACCAAGTGCTTCTGTCAGTTCCCGGGTAACGGGAATTCTCTCAAGTTCATATGCGGGGAAATCGAGCTCATATTTGTCCTCTATCCTGTCCACGCTCAGAATTCCGCTCAGAGTGGTATAATCAATGTGTGTAGCATCCTTCTCAAAGAAATTGAAAAGAACAAAGGAGGTTGCAAGAGTGGCATGTCCGCACAGTTCCACCTCGCCGCCCGGAGTGAACCAGCGCAGGTGGTAGTATTCACCTTCCTTAACGGTGAATGCCGTCTCCGAGAGGTTGTTCTCCATTGCCACGTTCGTCATGTACTCATCGCTTGGCCACTCGTTCATGACCCAGACAGCGGCGGGATTACCGGAAAATACCTTATCCGTAAAGGCATCGACTACATACTGTTTCATGTTTTTCTCCTTTAAGTTTAATATGATACAACGAGCTGCATCTTGAACTGTTCCTCACCGTACACCGCGTGGGGGATATCCTTGGGCATGATGAGCGTCTCACCTGCCTCAAGATAGAACACCTCACCGCCGACTGTGAAACGGCCCTTGCCATCCAGCACAGTCACCATCGCGTCACCGGCGGCCGCATGCGTGGAAATCTCCTCGCCTTTGTCAAAAGAGAAAAGGGTCATGCTGACACTGTCGTTCTGGACAAGCGTTTTGCTGACAACCTGACCCGGCTGATAGGAAACCTGGTCTTTCAGTTTCAGTTTTACATGCTTTTCTATGTTTTTATACATTTTTACACCTCACAATATTAATTCTCTAAGTTGACAGTATATCATGCGGATAAGAATAATTCCAGCGTCACATTCCGCAGAGCCCGGAACATTACACCGCATTTGCCGGATTCACGATTCCGTGTATAATGGATACTGAATAATAAAGATGAATAACCACCGCAGTTCAGACACATCACTTTTAGTGGCGTGTCTTTTTTATATATACAACCCCCGCAGTCATAAATATCTAGGCAATGAAAGAAGGAGAAAACATCATGGCAGACAAGAGAACCGACGGGTACAGCGCCGCATTCAGCACCTACTCCGGACTACTGGGCGAGGTGCTGGAAATGGAGGCGAACAGCAGATGGATTGAAGACATCCACGCCACGGACCTGTCACTTGAGGCAATCTACCCCATAGAGGCGGAGCAGACGGCCGGAAGGTACATGCTCGACCCGGTGCTGACGATGGAAACCGCGCTGGAACCGGGCTCGCAGCTGCTGCTAACCACCTACGGAGGGGCGTATCTGGTGAGAGACACCGCACTTCCGACCCTACAGGAGACGGCAAAGCTCTCGGGCACGGCCCTCAGCCGCATGACGGCTGAGGCCTACAGCAAGGTAATGAACGAGGGCTTCAACGTTGCGAAGGGGAGGACCCTTATGCTGGAGCGCTACGGCAAGCTGTCCGCCTGCCACAGCGGCTCGGACAGCGGCTACGAGGTCATCCCGATCTCCAGGCTTCTGGAGATAACGGCAAGGGAGGCTGAGGAACGTTTCGGGGAGATAGAGTTCCGGAACGGATACAACAGCCATTCCTACACCGACGCGTGGTGGATGCTGCCGGACGCCCAGAGCAGGCTCATAGACGCATACCAGAATGCGCTGAGCGACGCGGGCATATCCAGCAGCTACGCCATAAGCTTCATGCCGGCACTGCACTTCTACAGCTCGGATACGGCGAATTCCTGCGCATCACTCACTCCCGTGTTCATGATGAATGACAGACGGCCGATACAGCTTGTCGAGGGAGTGAAGGTCAAGCACAGCAGGAAAGGCGCGGAAAGAAGCGGTATCGAGGAGTATCAGGAGAAGATAAGGGGCGTGTACGCGCTTTTCGATGACATGGCGGCGGCTGTCAGAAGGCTTGCCTCCGTAACGGTGTTCCATCCGGAAAACTGCGTCATATCCCTGTGCAGGAGGTACGGTATCGCAAAGAAGTACGGCGAGGCGGCAAGGGAGGAGACCATGAGGTGCCTCGGAGGTGCCAGAACCGTCAACGGTCACGACCTGTTCCTCTCAATGACGGCGGCTTCGGCTGCCGCAAGGGAGATGGAGGCCTCAAAGTACACGGTGAGCAATATCGACGAGGCGCTGGGCAGAATATCTGCGCTCAGAGATTTCCGTGAGCACGATGTGGGCGGCACGGTGGCCTGGTAGAAAACAACGGAGAAAGATGCGGAATCCCGGCAGTTCAGTCACTGGCGGGATTCCGACGTTATGAAACGAAAAGGAGAAAACGAAATGAACAACGGCAAATTCTTTGAATGCAACCTGCCTCTGGCGGCACCGGAGCAGCTCGTGCACAAGGACCTAATAAAGGATTACGTGCTGACTGCGGTGAGGATCACTGAGCGTCATGCGACGCTTCAGGAGGCTCTGGAGCTGAGCGGGATGAAGCCCGAGACCTTCCAGAGAATCACATCCAAACTCTTTAAGGATGAGGAGAAGGAATACGGTAACGTAAGGCATTTTGACGCGATGACGCCCGAAAGGCTTGCGTCCTATGCAAAATCCGTCTACGTCGGGGTCGACGATAGCGAGAAAAGGCTTACATGGCCGAACGCCGAGGTGCTCTGCGATGCTGCATACGCCACGGAGGAGGAATGGGCAAAGCTGCTCAGACTTATAGGCATAGGCGGCTCTGAGAGCGCAGTGGTTGCCGGTGTGTCGCCCTACAACACAAAGCAGAAGCTCTATCATGTGAAGAGGGGAGACCCTCAGCTTCTTCAGACCGAAAACAAACAGTGTGTGTTCGACAGGGGCCATTACTTGGAGGACAACGTGATAGCCTCCTTCTGCAGGCGGACAGGAGCCGTCAGGATAAGGGACACGCGCATGTTCAGAAGCAGGAAATACCCCCACTGCATTGCGGATATTGACGCCGTGCTGCGTTTTCCGGACGATACCATTTATCTGTTCGAGGCAAAAACCACCGTTATGGAGAACCGCGATGCGTGGAAGAATGGCAAGGTTCCCGCCCACTATGTGACCCAGACAAGGCACTACGCAGGCATACTTGACGACGAACGGGTGAAGGGGGTCTATATCGGATGCCATTTCATCGTCGACCTGGATATCTGCGGCGACTATGTCGGAAGCCAGTATAAGGACGAGAAGTTCTTCTCGAGAATCATAGAGAGGGACGAGGAGGCGGAGGACGAGGTGCTTTCTGCGGACGAACGGTTCTGGAACGGATACGTTCTGGCAGGGAAGGAACCCGAGCCTTCGGGGGATGCGGAGAAGGACCTTGAGGTGCAGAGAATGTATCAGGGACCTGCGGACCCGTCAATACCGGTGATCACACTGACCGAGGATATGAAGGAAGCGGCCAGAGACTATATCCGGCTCAGCTCCGAGTGCTCGAAGCTCGAGCAGAAAAAGAAAGAGCTTCAGACCAGACGCGACGCCATAAAGCTGAGGTTCGGAGAGGTGCTCGGACAGGCTACGGAGGCCCGGATTGAGCTCGGAGACGGCGGATACTACGCCGTAAGCTACAAGCCCGTCAGCAGACTCAAGGCGGATGTTGACGCACTCCAGGCATACTTCCCGGAGGCGTTCAGCAGCTGCGTTACAGAGGAGACTGAAGCCTACAGGACATTCTCCATCAAGGAAAAGAATGAAAAGGGGAGAACGATAAAACCCACATAAAGTGCAATAATATAAACAGATGGAACCCCGTTCATATTCATGACGGGGTTCTTTTGTTAACTGTGCACAGTTTTCGGGTTGAAATTTTTACGAATTGTATTCATTTGCAAGTTGAAATAATTGTATATTTATATTATTAATAGAATCAAATGATTTCAGAATCAATAGATTCTATATTAATTTCAACGCAACAAATATCAGCTTAATAAAAGTAAATAAGGCAGAAACAATAGATTCTGTTATTTGGCTGAAAAGGTGCGAAAGGGTTTAGAACATTGAAAAGAAATCAAATGATTTTATTAATTTGTAATGGAGGAATACTGATGACTAGGAAAAAATCGGTGCTCATCACAATCAACGGAAAAGATTATGAGTTCTTTTTTGGAGAGGAGAACGGCGAGATTCCGGAGAGCCAGACGCTTGCAGAAACGCTCAGGGGAATGCTTCTGCTTACAGGAACAAAGACACCGTGCAACAAAGGAGCCTGTGGCGGATGCACGGTACTTATGGACGGAACACCAACTCTCGCGTGTTCAAATCTGACGGTTGAATGCGATGGAAAAGAGATTCTTACAATCGAAGGATTAGCGAATCCGAAAACAGGAGAGCTTCATCCTATCCAGCAGGCTTTTGTTGACGTTGATGCTATCCAATGTGGAATGTGTACGCCGGGAATGGTTCTGTCAGGAAAAGCTCTTCTCGATCGTAACCATCATCCAACCAGAGAGGAAGTTGCAGAAGCGATATCAGGCAACATCTGCAGATGTACAGGCTATGAAAAGTACATGGATGGAATACTTCTTGCAGCACAACGTATGTATCCGGAGGAATGGTAATGGGATTTGATGTTATAGGGAAAAAAGTTGAACGCCTTGATTCAAAGGCTAAGGTAACCGGTGAGGCGAAGTTTACTGTAGACAAGAAACTGACTGGGGGATTGTACGCAAAGTTCATGCGGTCACCATACGCCCATGCCAGAGTGGTCGAAATTGACACTGATGAAGCGTTGAAGGAAGAAGGCGTGGTTTGCGCGGTTACGCAGTTCGACCTAAAGGGCAGAAGACTGCATAACGATTATCTCGACGATGTTATACGTCATATGGGAGAGGCGGTAGTAGGAATCTGCGCTGAAACTGAACAGCAGGCGGAAGAAGCGCTTGAAAAGCTGCTGATTACCTATGAGCCCCTGCCGGAATATCTGGGATATGACGAAGTGAACACATCTTCTGCTGAACCTATCTGGGGTGAAGGAAATCTGTGCACATGGCGCGGACCGAGAAAAGTATCTGAGGGGAATTCCCTTACCTGGGAAAAAGGAGACACGGCAAAGGCGCTGAATGAAGCATATGCAAAAGCATCGTGCGTGATTGAAACGCATGCACAGTTTCATGGCTGTCTGGAACCCCACGCATGTATTGCGGATTGGGATTCGGGGTTGTCAATTCTGAATATGACCATCTCCAGTCAGGGAGTTTTTGACGATCAGGAAAATCTCGCCTGGGCTCTTGGACTTAAGTACGATCAGGTACAGGTTAAAACGGGGTTCGTTGGCGGCGGATTCGGCTCAAAGTGCCATAACACATGCAAGGAGTATCTTTTTGCTGCGCTTATGAGCATGAAATGCGGGCATCCGGTCAGCTATACGCCGACAAGGGCCGAGGAATGTATCACCGCTATGAGACATGCGGCTAGATTCAGCTATGAGATGGCGGCAAATGAGGACGGTGTCATTACCTCGATTGTGATGAAAGCGCTTAGAAGCGGCGGCGCACACACCTCGCTTCAGATGAATTTCCTTCTGGGCAGCACGGAGTACGTGGCACCGACATATCTGAGAAGCGATAATGTGCGATATGAGGGAATAAGCCTGTATACAACGCTGCCGCTTTGTGCTGCGTATAGGGGCTTCGGCTATTTTGAAGGCGGCATAGGTTTCTTCCAGTGTGTAGACATGCTGGCGGAAAAGCTGAGTATGGATCCCCTTGAATTTCTGCTCAAGAACGTTCCTGTAAAAGGAGACCCCGTGAGCACGGACCAGGGACCGCTTACGACTGCAGGAATCAGGGAGACAATACAGGCGTGCGCGGATGAGATAGGCTGGAAGGAGAAATGGCATAAACCGGCAACGAAAAGACTTCCGGACGGAAGAATGCACGGAATTGCGGTGGCACACGCCATGGGAAGAGCCACACTACCGAATTTCGTCACGACCGGAAATGCTGTTGTTCAGATTAAAAAGGATGGCAGTGTACGGGTTTTTGCAGGAATCAGTGACATGGGACAGGGCCAGGCAACCGGTTTGAAGCAGATAGCTGCGGAGGCTGTAGGTGTCCCGTTTGAGGATGTAACGGTCACATGGGGAGATTCTGTGGCCCCACATACCGGCGATCAGGTTGCCAGCTCCACTACGATGATGACCGGTAATGCCGTCATGCTTGCGGGCTTTGATGCCAAGGCCAAGCTGCTGAAAGCCGCGGCTCCGGTTCTGAAGAAAAGCGAGGAGGAGCTGGATATACGCAACGGATTTATAGTATGTGCAAATGACTCTGAGGTGAACATGCCGGTTGCAACAGCTGTCCAGCTTCCCGGCGTTAAGGTGGTGACGGGTGTCGGACAGTGGTCTATCACCGACGAAGAGGCTTCGCCACGTGCAATGGTTGCCTGCGTTGTTGAGGTTGCAGTTGATACTGAGACGGGAAAAATTGATGTTATTGACATGGTGCAGGGAACAGACTGCGGCAGAGCAATATCACATTCACGAATTGAGGGGCAGCTCGATGCGGTCATGTCCGGCGGAGTGGGCTTCTGCCTGACGGAGGATTACGAGATTGACAAGAACTTCAACGGAAGAATTCTTAACGTTAACCTGTATGACTATAAGATGCCGACAGCTCTTGATACTGTAGGGGTCTTGAGACCCGGAATTATCAAAGAGTTCCCTGATGATGTGGGTCCGTTCGGAGCCCGCGGTATGGGAGAAGCGACGCTGTCCGCAAGCGCACCTGCGATTCTTAATGCGGTATATAACGCAATCGGCATCCGCTTCGACAAGACGCCACTTACGCCTGACAGGGTATTAGCGGAACTGAAAGCACGAAACAAGTGATAGAGGAGGGAAGAAAACCGTGAAGCATTTTGAACATTTAAGTGCACAGACCGTTGAGGAAGCCTCAGCTGCTGGCGGACAGGGTGCAAAACTTATAGCGGGAGGTACGGATATTCTTGGGGTTCTTAAGGACAGAATCCTGCCGGATTATCCGCAGACGCTTGTCGATATCAAGACCATCCGGGGCCTAAATAAGATTGAGGAGACGGAAACAGGCATAAGAATAGGTGCCAATACTAGACTATCAGAAATAGCGGAATCGGAAACAGTGAAGAAAGTGTGTCCGGGCTTCGCTCAGGCAGCTTCATCAGTTGCTTCCAGACTGATACGCACGCAGGCCACACTGGGAGGAAATATCTGTCAGGATGTGCGCTGCTGGTATTACAGATATCCCAATCAGGTTGGAGGCCGCGTTGACTGTGCCAGAAAAGACGGTGTGAAGTGCTATGCCTTTGCGGGAGAAAACAAATACCACAGCATTTTCGGCGGTATGAGGGTTCATCGCACCGGATGTTCGGACAGATGCCCGGGGCACATTGACATCCCGGACTACCTTGAAAAGCTGAGAGAGGATGATATTGACGGGGCGGCGGAGATTCTGATGAGAAAGAATCCTATTCCTGCCATTACATCGAGAGTCTGCTCCCATTTCTGCATGATGGGATGCGTAAGAGATGAATACGACGAAAAGGTAAATATCGGGCAGATTGAACGTTATGTAGGTGACTACATACTCGAGCATAAGGACAGATTCATGCCCGCACCTGAGAAGGAGAACGGAAAAACTGTGGGGATAGTCGGTGCAGGTCCTGCTGCATTGAGCGCAGCATTCTACCTTAGAAAAGAAGGCTATTCCGTAACAGTTATCGATAGGATGAAGGAGCCGGGTGGCCTGCTTATGTACGCCATCCCTGAATACAGACTACCAAAAGCCAAGGTTCGCGAAGTAACTAAGGCAATTGCGGATATGGGCGTTGTATTCAAAATGGACGTCAAGGTGGGAGAGGATATCAGCCTTGATGAGATTATTGGGCAGTATGACAGTGTATTCCTCGACACCGGAGCATGGAAACGTAGGATTATTGGAATAGACGGTGAAGATTTAACCGAATTTGGACTTGAATTCCTGGTTGAGGTCAAGAGCTGGATGAGAGACAAGGCGGGATCTGATGTAATAGTAGTTGGCGGTGGCAATGTTGCGGTCGACGTTGCAGTTACTGCAAAACGCCTCGGGGCAAAGAACGTCAGCATGGTTTCTTTAGAAACCGCAGAGCAGATGCCCGCGACCGAGGAAGAAATAGAACGGGCCGTCATAGCAGGAGTGAAGCATCTTGGCGGTTGGGGGCCCAAGGCGGTTCTTAGAGAGAACGGCAAGGTTGTTGGAATGTCATTCAAGAAATGCGACAGGCTGACTGACGAGACAGGCAGGTTCAATCCTGCATATGATGAAAATGATGTTATGACTGTTAGTGGAGACGCAGTATTCCTGGCGGTCGGGCAGTCGGTGGATTTGTCATATCTTGATGAGCGTCTTTCCATCAGGACAGAGAGCGGCCGGATTAATGTGGAAGAAGGGCAGATGACAAGCCGCAAAGGAGTGTTTGCCGGAGGAGATGTCGTTACCGGTACTGTAACGGTAATAAACGCAATAAGTTCCGGCAGAAAAGCCGCCGAAGATATTAACGGGTATCTTGGCGGAACAAACGAAGATAAAGAAACACTCTCAAAGCATCCTGTAAAGCGGAGCATTTCATGTCTTGACCACTCTGAAAGTGTTACACCTAACCTTCTGCCGGTTGAAGAACGCACTGCAGACAGGGAAGATGACCTTGGCCTGCCGCTGGATGACGTGAAAAGAGAGGCGGCCAGATGTCTGGACTGCGCTTGTTATGCAGTTACTCCTTCGGATACGGAGACAATGCTGATGGCATTGAGAGCAAAGATTATTACGACCGCAGGTGAATATGATGCAGATGATTTCTTCACCAGATACACGAAGATTCAGGATTTGCTGCAGCCCGGGGAGATAGTTTTGTATGTGGAGATTCCGAAGAGTACCGGAATTGCTGCATACGATAAGTTCCGTGAACGCAAGACGATTGACTTTGCAGTTGTCGGGTTGGGCAGCAATTATGTTCTTGAAGGCGATACCATAAATTCTGCAAGTCTTGTTCTGGGTGCGGTGGCCCCGGTTCCGGTGCGTGCAGTCAAGGCCGAGCAATATCTGGCAGGGAAAAAGGTCTGCGAAGAGGTTGCGGAGAAAGCAGCCGAGCTTGCCCTCGAGGATGCCGAGCCGCTGAGACAGAACGAATACAAGGTGCAGATAGCAAAGACTCTTATTAAGCGTTCCATTTTAAAGTTAATATAAAAATGCAAAAATCAGAAAAGGAGAAAGGAAATGAAAACTGAACAGAAACAGATCATTATCCTGAATGTCAATGGCAAAGACCACAAATTTACCGTAGGCAGTGATCCGCAGGATGTGGCACCGTCCGAAACTCTGGTGCACACCCTGCGGGACAGACTTGAACTCACAGCAGCCAAGCTCAGCTGTGACAAAGGTGCCTGCGGGGCATGCACAGTAATTATCGACGGCGATGCAATTCCCAGCTGCTCGGTCCTTACTGTGGAATGTGAAGGCAAAAGGATTATTACACTCGAGGGCCTTCAGAATCCCGTAACCGGGGAACTTGACCCGCTGCAGCAGGCGTTTATCGATAATACAGCCTTCCAGTGCGGCTACTGTTCACCGGGAGCAATCATGGTTGTCAAAGCGCTGCTTGACAAGAATCCCAAACCCACAGTGGAGGAACTGCAGGAGGCTCTTTCCGGAACGTACTGCAGATGCGGTTCACACCATCATGTTATCGAAACGGTAATGAAATTTACCGGACAGGAGGTCTGATTATGGCAGAACTGAGACATATAGGCAAAGACGAGCCCAGAATGAGTGCGTACGACATAGTGACGGGCCGTGCAAAGTATGCATATGATATAAAGCTTCCTCACATGCTTTATGCCAAGGTGTTAAGAAGTCCGCATGCATATGCAAGAATTGTCAGAATAGATACCAGCAAGGCAGAGGCACTCGACGGGGTCGAGGCGGTTCTTACATACAAGAATGCACCTGATTGGGGAATAGGTATGCCGATGCAGCACAAGAGAATGCTGAGCGATACAGTCCACTATGTGGGTGATGCGGTGGCACTCATTGCTGCAAGGACAGAGGATATTGCCGATGAGGCTAGAGATTTGATTGAAGTTGAATACGAAGTGCTTAAACCTGTTCTTTCCATAGAAGAGGCAACAGCTGAAGGAGCACCCCAGCTTTATCCGCAGTTTCCCGGCAATGTCGTACCCGCTGAACCATTTGCCCAGATGCAGATGGCGTACAACACAGTCAAGATAGGCGACGTTGAGGAAGGTTTCAAGGATGCGGACGTTGTTGTGGATAACATTTCCATTCTGGACAGTGCTCAGAACCCGCTGCCGCCTGAGGCTCCCGGTGTTATCTGTGAGTGGAGCGGGAACTACCTTACGGTAAGAGGATCAATGTCCTCATCAGGACTGTGCAAAATGATGAATGCTCCATGTATGGGCATTCCTATTTCAAACATGCGTGTTATTCCCGCTTACGTTGGAGGCAGCTATGGTTCAAAGCATTTCTCCAGCCAGGGTTCAATCATTCTCTACGCGTCAGCGCTGGCAAGAGCAACAAACAAGCCGGTAGGTCTGTTCTATGACAAGGAAGAACATTTTACAGTTCAGACGAGCCGCATGAACTCCATTGGTCATTATAAAATCGGACTGAAGAAAGATGGAACAGTCACGGCAATATGGGGCGACTGGAAAGGTGAAAGCGGAGCTTTTCAGGGCGAGCAGTATCTCATAATCGGTGTTGGATTAATCAGCCAGCCCGTACTTGCTCAGTCAAAGAATGTGGATATTACAGGTACCGCTGTTCTGACCAACCACATGTGTGCAGGTGCATACCGCGGCTACGGCTATCTTGAGAACTGTATCCACATTTCGAATGCACTCTATAAGGGTCTTGAAAAAATCAATATGGATCCGTATGACTACTTCTGCAAGAACAGGCTGAAGGTCGGTGATGAATTCTATCACGCATATATGTGCTCCGGAATGGAAAAATGTGCCGGTCCTGATCCTATCAACCAGTTGCAGGAAGGCGCAAAGGAATTCAGATGGTCTGAAAGGTGGAAGGGCTTCGGCGTTCCCACATATGAGGACAAGGATGTTGTTCGCGCAGTTGGAATGGGATTTGCCGGACAGTCCGATACGGGTGAGAATCCGTCACAGGAGAATGTGCAGCTCAACTTTGACGGAGGCGTTGTTGTAAACTGTGCAGCAACGGAATTCGGTACAGGTACCCGTGATGTTATGAGAAAGATTGCCGCAGAAGAACTTAATGTTGACATCGGGATGGTTCAAGTTACCCCGTCAGACAGCATTTCAAACCCGTATGACTGGGGCAGCACCGGTTCCAGAAGTACGTATGCAATGGGCTCATCCGTTCTAAGAGCAGCCCAAAACGCCAAGGCTCAGCTTCTGGAAGCTGCTTCCCACATCCTTCAGTGCCCGCCGCAGGCACTTGAAACAAGAGATGGCATGATTTCAATAATCGGTCATCCCGAGGCAACAATTCCATGGATTGCGGCAATAGGATTCAATAAATGCATTACAGGCGTCGGACAGTTTGAAGGCAAGTATAACGTTGCAATCCACCAGACACAGTTTGTTGAGATTGAAGTCGAAAAGAAGACAGGTAAGGTAACGCTTGTCGAGCAGCTGTGTTCAACTGACTGCGGTAAAGTGGTTAATCCGACGGCACTAAAGGGACAGCTTGACGGCTATTTCCCGGGCGTTGACCTTGCTCTTAAGGAAAAAACCGTTTGGGACAAGGATGGAAGAATCCTTTCATGCAATATGATAGATTACAAGACACGTCCCTGGAATGAAATGCCCAGGCATAAGAATATCGTGCTGGAAAACGAACCGGATACGGATACACGTCCTCCGTTCGGTGCATTTGGAGGAGGAGAGCCGAGCCTTGCCCCTGCAATCCCGGCAGTTACATTAGCTCTGTATAACGCAACCGGTGTCTGGTTTAACAGATACCCGGTAACTCCGGATGCAATTCTCAATGCCTTGAATGACAGGAAAGGAGAAGAGTAATGAAATATTTTGAACATGTGGATGCAATTACGATTGAAGAAGCCTCTGAACAGGTCAGAGATGGAGCAAAGATAATTGCAGGCGGAACAGATATCCTGGGAGTTTTAAAGGACAAAATTCTGCCCGAATATCCTTCAAAGCTTATTAATATTAAGAGCATCAACGGAATGGATAAAATTGAAGAATCCGGTACCGGGATAAGCATTGGTGCGAACGTAAAGCTGTCAAAACTTGCAGAAAATGAAACCGTGAAATCGAAGTATGCGGCTTTATCACAAGCGGCAAGCTCCGTAGCGACTCCCCTTATCCGGAACCAGGCTACTCTGGGCGGAAATATCTGTCAGGATGTGCGCTGCTGGTATTACAGATACCCCAATCAGATAGGTGGAAGACTGGAATGTGCAAGAAAAGACGGAGACAAGTGCTATGCCCTAACCGGAGAGAACAAGTATCACAGCATATTCGGCGGCATGAGAGTGCATCAGTCGGCCTGCTCAAAGAGCTGTCCCGCCCATGTGAATATACCCCAGTACCTTGAGAGAGTCAGGGCAAACGACCTTGACGGTGCTGCAGAAATACTGATGCTGAGGAACCCTCTTGCTGCAGTGACATCAAGAGTGTGCTCACACTTCTGTATGCAGGGCTGTGGAAGAGACGGTTATGACGAGAGGGTAAACATAGGGCAGATAGAGAGATATGTAGGTGACTATATACTTGATAACGCTTCCCGCCTGATGCCCCCGCCGGAAAAAGAAACAGGAAAGAAAATTGGAATTATAGGCGCGGGACCCGCTGCACTCACAGCGGCCTATTACCTGAGGAAAGCAGGCCATAGCGTTACTGTGCTGGATAAAATGGATGAACCCGGTGGACTGCTTATGTATGCAATTCCGGAATACAGACTTCCGAAGGACAAGGTCCGCCAGCTCACAAAGGCGATAGCCGGAATGGGCGTAGAATTCAGACAGAAAGTGAACATCGGTGAAGATGTTATGCTGGAGGATGTCATTTCACAGTATGACAGCGTTTTCCTTGACACAGGAGCGTGGAAGAACAACATTATCGGAATAGATAACGAAGATCTCACCATCTTCGGTCTGGATTTCCTTGTTGATGTAAAAATGTGGATGAAAGACAAGCCAGGTCAGGATATCATCGTAGTCGGAGGCGGAAACGTTGCAATGGATGTTGCAGTAACCGCAAAACGTCTTGGGGCAAAGAATGTAACACTTGCTTTCAGAAAACCTGAATCAGAGCTTAGTGCAGCAAAAGAAGAGATAGAAAAGGCAAAAGAGGAAGGCGTCATGATATGTGAGTGCCTTGCGCCTAAAGCTGTACTTAAGGAGAACGGAAAAGTCAGCGGTATGGAATTCATGAAATGCTCCGCACACCGCGATGAAGCAGGCAAGCTTGTTGTAGTTCCGGATGAACAGGCAGTTGAAACAATTTCGGCGGATGCTATCATACTGGCAGTCGGTCAGAAGACTGACCTTTCATATCTTGACGAGAGGCTGAATGTGGCTGTTGAAAAGGGCAAGATAAGCGTTGAAGAATCTCAGGCAACGAGCAAGCCGGGAGTTTTTGCCGGTGGTGACGTGACCACGGGGCCCTCGACAGTTGTCAATGCCGTCGCCGCAGGCTATAATGCTGCACTTTCGATTGCAGATTATCTTGGCATGCCGATTGAAGAAATAAAGCTCCAGGAAGGTTTCGTAAAGAGAAGCAGTGACTGTCTTACGCTTAACAAGTCTGTGGAGGCAAACATTCTCCCTGCTGAAGAGAGAACGCTAAGCAAGGAAGATGACCAGGGCCTACCGTTTGAGGCTGTAGAGGCGGAAGCTCACAGATGTTTCAACTGTTCATGCTATGCTGTAGCGCCGTCAGATACTGCTACTGCGCTTATGACACTCAATGCCGTTATCTGTACTACCGAGGGTAAATATTCTGCGGATGAATTCTTTACCACAAAAACCAGAATCGACAAGGTTCTGCAGCCTGGTGAGATTGTAACAGGAGTGGAGATTCCTGAAAGTAATGCGATATCCGCATATGACAAATTCAGGGAAAGAGAGTCCATTGACTTTGCGATGGTAGGACTTGGAACAGCATACGATGTTAAAGACGGCAAAATCAATAAGGCGAGTATTGTAATGGGAGCTGTTGCACCTGTTCCGATGAGGGCTGAAAAAGCAGAGAAGTTCCTTGAAGGCAAGGACATTAACGAAGCAAATGCTGCAAAGGCCGCAGAGCTTGCCCTTGAAGAGGCAGAGCCGCTTGCTCAGAATGCCTATAAAATCCAGATTGCAAAGGCGTTGATTGAAAAATCGATTCTGAATCTGGCATGAGGTGCTGAAAATGGACTCAAATCTTGAGATAAAACTCGTGGAAATGCTTGAAAAGGCTGAGATAAGGGAATTGATTTTCAGATATGCGGATGTTCTTGACGGTAAAGGTTTTACTGAAGAGAACATAGGGTCCGTGCTTGCAGAGGACGCTGAGCTAGTTTATCCGAATGGAATGAAAGCAAAAGGATTCGGGCAGATTATTGAACTGAGCAGTAAAATGGACGGTTTGTTCGTTTCAACAAACCACGATGTATCAAATGAACTGATTGAGCTTGTTTCAGAGGATAAGGCGGCAGCAAATTTCCACTTCAATGTTGTTCATAAGCTTATACCACCGATTGTTGAACAGTCAGGAGTTGATCTGTTCACTGTTTATGACAGAGTAAATTGCGAGGTTATAAAAGATACCCGCGGGTGGAGATTTTCAAGCGTTACACTTGAAACGGTATACTCCGTGTTATCGAACAGTTCTGACGGACCACCTATTCCCAAAGCATAGCATTTGCAGTAACAGATGATTTCATCAGTTGCAGACTGCCTTAACCGGCAGTCTGCATTTTGTGAGATATAGGTTAAAAATAGTCAGAATCAACTGCTTGCAATTACTGCTGAGAACGAATATAATGAGTCATCGACCTACTCGGAGGATTTATGAAAAAAACGGACAGTTCGGCTTATGAGAGAATAATAGCGGCAGCGGCAAAACTTTTTGCAGTTCAGGGCTTCGACAAAACAACAACGAGAGAAATAGTGGCAGAAGCGGGTTCAAGTCTGTCAGCCATACAGAATCATTTCCAGTCAAAGGAGCTGCTGTATAAAACTGTATTGGAAAGAGCGGCGGAAACTTTCTTTAAAATAAATGAATCTGCACTTGACGAAATTGATACCGCTGAGGAACAGGGAATTCTCAAGGGTGAGGTAGCCTGGGATAAAATTGCCCAGTTAGTGGGTGAAATTGTAGACTGGGCATTTAATGATGATTACTTTTATGAGATACGTCTTATCAACATGGAGTATCTAAATATGAGTACCGAACCCAGATACCCGAGTTCGGTAGTCAGACTTTATGAGACATTGGAGAAACTTTTTGAAAGTTATACCGGCCGGAAAAATGAGCAGTGGATGAGATTGCTGAGCTTTAGTACGGTATCATCAGCATTCGACTGTGCTAACTATAGAAACGTGCTTCAGACGCTGACAGGCGGAGATATGAGCAGCCCGGAGACAAGGAATCGTGTAAAGGCTTTTCAAAAGAACTATCTTCTCAACAGTTTGAGAGCAAATTTGAATCTATACAAAGCGGAATAATGTTGAATTAAATTGTAATTAATAGCAAAGAGGAGCCCGAAAGGACTCCTCTTTTTGTCGGCTTAGAACAGATACTTGAATGTTCTCTCCGGATTGTCAACAAAGTTCTTCGTTACCTGAAAGTGTTCTGTCTCATAGTACGGGACAGACTCAATCCCGTTCTCCGTCATGTTGAATACCTCTGCACCCGGATAAGCCATGAGAATGGGAGAGTGGGTGGAAATGATAAACTGCGATTCGCTGTTTTCCAGTTCGTGCATATAAGCCATCAGGGTTAGCAACCGCATGGGCGACAGCGCAGCTTCAGGTTCATCCATAATATATATGCCGTGCCCTCCAAAGCGGTTCTCAACCAGTGCCATGAAGCTCTCGCCATGTGATTGCTTATGAAGGGATTTACCACCATAGAATTGCGATATCTCGAGGTCATCGATATATGATGCGGCATTATAAAAGCTTTCTGCACGCAGAAAGAAGCCGTCACGCGGGGCGTTTATGCCCTTGGACACGGTCATGTATTCAAAAAGATCCGAGTGGGAGGCGTTTGTGGAGAAATCAAAATTCCTTGTGCCGCCCTCGGGGTTGAATCCCAAGGCAACTGCAATAGCCTCAATCAGAGTGGATTTACCTATTCCGTTTTCCCCGATGAAGAAGGTTACCCGTTTTGTCAGGTCCAGACCTTCACCCTGAAACGCCTTGATCATGGGCAGTGAGGCGTAGTATCTGTCCTTCGGTATGTCATCGGATATTCGTATTCTGCTTGCATACAATGTGCTGAAAGCCATGTATTTTACCTTATGTATTCCTTTCTTACCACATCAGATGTCAATATGATATGTCACGGCTTCGGCCGTATTGCCGGTAAGTGCTCTGAAGGCTTCGGTATAGGCTCTGAGCTGCTCCGTGTACTTAGCATCCAGGTCATCGGGATCGGCACTGGTCTTGTAGTCCACTATGTGCCATACGCCGTCCTTCAGATATACGAGGTCCATGACGCCGTGGAATATTGCGCTCCCCACATGATAGCAGAACGGAAGCTCGCAGAAAAGCTCGTCCGCGCCTTCAGTTTCCGCCAGTATATCCGCCGGGGTGCCGTTTGCCTGGGTGTATCCGCCGCTGCGCACCGTCTCAAGCACGTCTGAGATAATACCGCGGTATTCTTCGGCTCTTTCACTGCTGAAGCTGTACTCCGACAGAACCATCCTGCAGATATCCGCGGAAGGTGTCCTGCCCTTTGTAGAGACAAGTATTTCCATTGCCCTGTGTGCCATGGTGCCGATCAGGGCGGCGTCAGGCCGTATTTCGGGCGTTTCGTCATCTTCGGGCTGCTCAGCACCCTCACCGTCATCCTCGGCAGCCTTGCGCAGTACCCTGAAGCGGCTCGGGCGGAGGATTCTGTAGGTCTTCTCATCTGCGGGGAAGGCGTCCAGAACACACTCCTGCGCCGCACGTGCGGAGGCTTCGGGGATGCTGAACTGCTCGCGTACAATCAGCTCGGGCTCAAAGCCGCCGTAGATATCCGAAATGTCTGTTTCGGCAGTGTCCTCGAGCTTTGCCCAGTAGTTTCTGGACCTCTTGTTGTCTTCGGTTTTGAGCAGCTTCGGAACTATGAGTATGTTGCCGCATCTGGTGCCCGCCACATACAGAAGCCTGTCAAGCTCGGCGGAGTAGCAGAGCTTCTCTGCTTCACGCCTTTCAGCGTACTTTTTCGAGGATATGCTGGTCTGTCCCGCCCTGAACATGTAGGCTCTGCGTTCGCCGTCACTGCGCTCGATGCGCCGCTTCGGGTCATTCCTGGTGTAGCATACGGGGTCTGCGAGGATTACAACTGGAGCCTCCAGACCCTTGACCTTGTGCAGGTTGGCGAAATGCACGCAGTTCGGCCTGTTCTGCAGGTTCATGCTGCGTTCTATCTGCATGTCCCCAGAGATTATATCCGCAATGTACGCAGCGGCTTCGCGGCTGTCGGTGATGCTTCCGTCGCATTCACCGGCCTTCAGGAGCTCAAGTGCGTAGAACACATAGTCAAGGTGCAGTGTGCCGGCCTTCTCGAATACGGGAAGGCTGTTTATTATCCTGCTGTATATTGCCGACGGGGATGCACTGCCTGCAAGCCGCACCAGAGGCGCGAGACTGTTGAGGGCGGCGGTAATGACAGGGTATCCGTCATCGTCCGGGATTTCCATCTCAAAGGAGCGGAGACGAAGAGCTCCGTCTGCAAGGCAGTATTCGGACAGCATAAGGTCGGAGATATCGAAAACGCCGCAGGTGAGGGCGTTGTATGCCTTCATGCCGCTGCCCGGGTCGGTAACCGCGCTGAGGACGGCAGAAATCATGTGCATTGCCCTGCAGTCGGAGAACACCGTCTTGCCCTCGGCGTATACGGGTATTCCCGCAGCAGTGCAGGACTTTATGAACACGTCCAGAGAAGACTTGCCTCTGGTTATAACCATGATGTCGCGGTAATCCACCGTTCTGCTGCTGCCCTCACGGGGGTTGTAGATCCTGATTTCAGGGTTTGCCACGATGTGACGGATTATATCCGCAACCTGCTCCGCGGTACCCGGATACATGCCGTCGGTCACGTAGCTGAACACGCCACTGACCGAGTCTCCCGCGTCGGGCTCCGTGTCCGAGGGTATGGGCTCGAATCTGCACTGGCTTGCGGTGTCCTCGGATGGCAGGATCTTGCAGTAGATACCGTTGAAGGCGTCGGTCATCTCCCTGGTGGAACGGAAGTTCCTGTAGAGATTGAGCGTTTCCCCTGCAGGGGCGCTGAAAAGCCTCTTCACATCAAGATATGACTCAACATCCGCATTTCTGAAGCGGTATATGCTCTGCTTGGGGTCTCCGACTATGAACAGGGAGCCGGGTCTGGGAACGCACTGCCGCCAGTCGGCAGCAGGCTCATTGGCTGACAGATAGAAGAATATCTCCGCCTGTATGGGGTCGGTGTCCTGGAATTCGTCTATCAGGAAGTAGCTGTGGCGTCCGCTTATGTGCGAGATGAGCTTTCCGCCATCCTGAATGTCCCTGCGCAGAAGCCGGAGCAGACAGTACTGGTATCCGTAGAAGCTCAGATAACCCTCGGAGGCAAGCCTGTCTGAGGCCTCGCGTGAGAATCTGTCGCAGAACTCCATGAAAAGGGAGTAGATGTATTCTGAGAGTGCGTATCCGGCGTGACCGGGTTCGTTTATCTTGCAGTCAAACCATTTGCCGCGGCCGGTATGCTGCTCGAAAAGACCGCAGATGTCCTCAACGCCCATAGCCTCAGGTGCGCAAACAAGACGTAAATCCTTCAGACCGCGCAGGGCGTCTGAAACGCCGGATATGTTGGTTTTCCAGTTTTTACCGAGTATATAGTGGTATTTGGGAACGGCTGCTATGGCCTTTTTTGCGTCGTCATTCCCATCGTTGCACAGCTCGGGATGACCGTCCACCTTTGCCAGGATTTCTAGCAGCTCAGGTGTCTCCCTGTCCATTAACTCCTCAAAATCCTCACATCTGTCGTATATCTTTACAACGTCGAGGGTGTTTGTAAACCAGGGAAGCTGCTCAAGAATCTTCTCATCCGCCTTGTACACTGCAGAGGAGAGTCTGCCGTACAGTCCGGCAAGCTCGGGACCGTATTCGCCGTTGGCGGCGGCAGCCAGCTCCTGCCTGTAGAGGACGTTCATTTCGTCCTCAGAGGTCACTGTGGTGCCCGAAGGTATTCCGGCCTCAAGGGGGTGCTCGGACAGCACCATCTGGCAGAAGGAGTCAATCGTGCCCATGAAGCACAGGTCTATGTTCTCAAGGGCCTCGGAGAAGCGCCGGCGTTTTTCCTCCGGTATGGATTCGTCAGTGCTTTTCTTTGCAAGCTCATCCCTGAATCTGCTGTAGAACTCCCGGGCCGAGTTTATTGTGAAGGTGATTGCGCAGATTCTGCGTATGTCTATGCCGTTCTCAACCATGGCGACCATGCGGTCGACAAGCTTAGAGGTTTTGCCTGAGCCGGCGGAGGCCTCAACGAACAGATTGGCGTCGGTTGCACTTACAATGCGTTCCCTTGAGCTTCTGTCCTCATTCATCAGAGTCGTCAGATCCGTCATAGAGTCTCGCCTCCTCTCTTGCCTTCTTGCATATTGAAGTGAATTTACAGAATTTATCGCATTTCTCGCAGGGTGCGAAGTTGCCTGACTGCATACCTGCCCTGAAGTATGCAAGCCGCTGGGCCAGGGCCTCGCGCATCTCATCGTCGTACCTGCAGGTGACGACCTGCTTTGCTCTGGGATATCTGAACTCGCAGTGGTCGACAGGATATCCCTTTTCCGTCTCTATGAGCCATGCGTACACGACAGCCTGGAAGCACGAGTCAATGTCGTCGTCCACATGCTGAACCGAGCCGCCGGTCTTATAGTCAACGATTATATATTTTCCGTCCGGTGTTCTCTCAACCCTGTCCGGGAAACCGTGGACGTTCACGCCTGCGGGATGGCGGGCGTGTATGTCCTCCTCGGAGGCGACAGGCTCATTCCGCGGGTCGGTGGAGTAGCCGTATTCCATCATCTCCATGAAGTCTTCCTTTGCCGCGTCTGCACTGGATGCGATGACTGCCGGGCGGGAGAGAATGAAACCGTCAAAGGCCCTTTCGCATCTGGAGAGGAATTCATTGCGGTCCGTATCCGGCTGCAGGGACTCGAACAGTGCGTGCGCCAGATTTCCCCGTGTCCTCGGGTCTATAACCGTGTAGGGGTCATCGGTTTCAGGCTGGGGGATTTTGAGTACATACTGCAGATAGAAGCGTCTGGGGCAGCCAAGGTAGGTTTCAACCGCGGTGGGGGAGTACTCCCTCTCATAGTCGTAGCTGACGCCGTCGGAGCGGGTATCTGCAGGATTGAATGCGGCATCCCTGCCGTCAAGATATGCACGGCCTATGCCGCTGAGAGGGGAGAACACGTGCCTGAAGAAGTCGGCTCTGCTGAAATCCTCAGGTTTTATGCCGCGGCCGTGCTCCTCGCGGAAATACTTGAGGAGTGCCGAGGATGCGTTCATCTCCTTCAGCACGGAATGGCTGAAGTGCGGATATGACAGGACGCAGCGGTTCCCGAGGTCCGAATAAAGGCTCAATAGGTTGTCCAGAGCCGTAAGCCTGTTCTGGATGATACGTTCGGAGCTGGGTGCGTCAGCTTCAAGGCCGGCGTAGTCGCTGTCGAGAAGAAGGTAGTTTTCTCTGGAACGTCCGGGGAAGGTGTCTGCGGAAAGCCCCGCGACATACAGGTTCTCACGGACGGTTGACAGCGCGCTGCCTATGCCGCACACGTGCAGGCAGCCCTCTGCGCTCGCCTCGGAACGGACGGTCTTCTGCAGTATGCTCTCAAGCATGCTCTCCTCGCTCATGCCGTTTTCAGTCAGGTATGTGGTGTATATCTGAATCGAGTCGCATATGGTGCCGACTGCCTCCCGGTCGAGAAGTCCTGCGGGAAGCGGGCGTATGACTGAGTAGTTCCTGATTGCGTTGATATAGCCCTTTCCGAAGTCCCTGAAGAATGCGGCTGTGGCGTCGAGTATCCGTATATCCTCCGAGTTCTCCGCAAGCGTCGCCCTGAAGGCCGCTGTTCTGGATTCGTTTACATCCGGGTCGAAGCCGAGCCTGAGGTTTCCTGCCATCTTGAGACCGATGGCAAGGGCCTTGAACGGATCCTCGAAGTCCTCAAAGTACTCCATGAGCTTTTTGCGGTCGAAGAATGGGGCGCGGGTCAGCTCGTATAGGGCGTCAAAGCCGCAGCAGCCCTCACCCTGCCACTTCATCAGCTGCTTGAGAAGTCTGGCGGGGTTGGTGTTTAGTATTGGTATTCCGCAGCCGAAGGTCACGGGAATGCCGAAGGTCTGGGATATATCATAGAAGAACTGACCGTATGTCAGGGTGTCGGTGACTGCGACAACGCATTTGTCAAGGGGTCTGCCGCTGCTGTAGATATCCCCGATGATGTTCTCCACCTCGTTTGTGGCACCGTAGGCGGAGACGTATTCCTCTATGTGGAGGGGTCTGTCTTCGGCATGGAAGAGCTCCGTGAGCGACATTTCCCTGCAGGGCTCAGCGGACACAACCTCCAGAAGGCGTCTGTCCAGGGGTGTGAGCGGGAATTCGGCAAGGGTTGTGAAGTCGCAGGGCAGGGGACTGACCGACTCAATGGCCTCGCGGACCATGGCAATGCTGTCCGCCAGCTGTTTGTCCTCGCAGTAGCCGGTATACAGGCGGTAGATCTCAAGAAGAGCTTGGTTCTTCTCCTGGAACTTGCCGAGTGAAAGCACACGTTCCACCCCCGACGCCTCGTTTTCGGGGATCAGTCGGCGCAGGCCGTTGAGCGAAGCCGCTATGTTCTCCGCATCCTTGTATGAGGCACTGTCAAAATACGGTATCCTGTTTTCAGTGAGCAGGGAATAGATTATTCCCGCCTGCTCACGGTAAGAGATGAAGGACCTGCCGCTGACCCTGCCGCTTCTGGTCATGGCGATGGATGCAAGCTCCGAGGAGCCTGTAATCCGTACACCTATTGTGCTGATATCATAGAGTGCCAGGGAGCGGAGAAGCTCGGTGCCGTTTGCTCCCGGCGCAAAAATTATGCTTTCCCGCATATAAATCCTCCTGTACGGGTGTTGTAGTCAGTCAGTTAAGCTGGGATATTAGCTGTTTCCGGAATTGCATGATGTCATCTGTGCTTTTAATATCGTCAAGACTGCACAAATGCTGGATAGTGTCCCCTTCCGCAGAGTAAAGATACAGGTCGAAGGTGTCTATTAAATGAAACCGCCGGCGGCATTCCATATGCCATGGCAATTGCAAAAAACTATAAGGTCCTAGAAACCAGGATCCGCGACGTATTCAAAAGCTTGTTTAGCGACGGTGATTATGTAACGGTTTACGTTGTCAGAACTTGCGCCAATAAAAAGCCTGTTATTGTAGGCCGCGCGCTTATTTGGAAGGGGTTTAAGGTCTGTTATAAAACCTTCAGAGACGATCGTATGTACAATATGCACCTGGTGCCTCCAGGATCTAAATTCGATTGCAAGCCCGGCGGTTTTAAGTGGGTTTATCCTACTTCAGGACTTGAGTACTACGAAAAGCCTATTCCATTGCCCGACAATGCAATTAGACATGGCCGGTTCTGGTGTGAATTCAATATTTAATTGAGAGGTGATTAATATGTTAAGCTTTGCTCATATCGTAGAAAAAGACAATGCATTATGTGCTGCTGTCCATTTCATACCGGACGATGAAAACATAGCAAGATGCATTCAGGACATGACAGCAGAATATGCTGCTGAAGGTCGCAATCTGATAGCAATGAACTATTGCAAGTCTAAGAAAGCCGCTTACAATCTTGCTAATTTCTGGAATGATGATTTTAAGGCCCAGGGCCGCTATTTTGACTTGTGGGCGCGGTAATTCAAAATTAGCAACAGAATGCGTTGTAAGAGTTGATTGCATTGAGAAGTAAAAGATACGGTGCTTTTATTCCAAAGAGTTTAACTCAAAGAAAAGCTCCAAATTTCAAGATTAGAATTGTACTTCAATCGCAATCATGCTAAAATCAATTGAGAGGTGATTCAGATGGCGACAGAGGCCCAGAAAAAGGCAAGGGATAAATGGAACGCAACAAATAAAAAAGCCGCTACCGTAAATTTGCCGGCGGATATATTCGATAAATTCAGTTCCCTATGCCAGGAGAACGGAACAACTAAAAATGCGGTATTGTACCAGGCGGTTCTAGATTACATTGCAGCCTCCGATGCCGGCGACATATTCAATTGACCTGCTTAAATGCAGGTCTTTTTTATTGCATTGATAATTGCATAAATTGATTATTCCGTTGCATTCAATTGGAATTTTTGTATTAGTACATAGCTGTCGTAGCGCTTTGATATATCCAGAAGGTTGTCCAGGTCCTTTGGGAAGGAGTTGTTCTATATGAACGCCTGAACATTGGTATGTGAAATGCCGCGTGAATAGCGGGTGTCGCTGTGCAGACGCATTTACTCTTCGCGTCTTGCACGTACGGATACCTCGAATTCTTCGCCGCGCAGGCGTTCCGCCTCCGGGCTGTTATCCGTTCGCATATTCTCTTTCTCCGCTTTCTCCAGACCGGCAAGAGCCTGCGTCAGCTCTTCCGCCCAGCCTTCGTCCTGTATATATATCATGGCAGGCACATCCTTTTTTGAGCGTATCATACACCTTTGACTGAGCGCATGGGTCGCTTCGGAGGCGACTTGTTAAGATGTAAAAGTCTAATATATTATTTTACCACATTTTCGGTATTTCCATTCCACAAAATCCTTCGTCATTAGTACTAAAAGTGCGCCCTGCATTTTGTGCAATACATCTAAAGATTTCTGCCTGCAGGGTTATTGGAAGAATACTATTACAGCCATGGCAGAAGGTAAGTCGGTTTCCTTCAGCCATGGCTGATTACTATTTAGGGCTCTTCCTTTGCGTTGATATACAATGCCAGCTTCATTATGAACTTAAGCGTCTCGGTCTCGCGTGTTCTGAGGAACTCCTCGGCATAGCCCCTGCGGTCCACGTGGAAGTGATAGTCCTCATAGAAGCCCTGTCCGAGAAGGTCGAAGTCATCGAGCCTGGCTGGGAAGCACTGTATGAAGGCGCCCAGATGCCGGGCCTCGTTTGCCTCGTCCTTTATTGTATACAGCGAGTCCACCAGTTCCTCAATCTTTGCGCACTCTCTGGCTTCGGTCTCCTCATTCGGCCAAGTTATATCCTCCGGACGGACGCTTTCGTCGATGATGCTGCGCGAGGCCAGGCGGTAGAGTATGGAGTCGGAGATGCTACCATAGGCTTTTGTGGTGCCTGTGCCGGCGTATTCGACGGGGGAGATGCACTTGAAGACGCAGGGATACCTGTTGTAGGTCCTGATTTTTTCGATGTATCCCTCCTTGTTCGTCTCAACGTAGCCTATGGCGTAGCAGCCCTCCTCATCGGGGTTATCCTTGTAGCTGTAGAGAGCAAGGATGCTCGAGAAGGGACGGATGTCCGGGACGGAAGCATCGTCCTGAGCGTCCTCAGGGACCTCAATCTTGCGGAACTGTGCGTACTCGGCGCGTATCTTGAGTTTCGTTGTCTCCTGGACATACTTCATCCTCTCGATTATCTCCTCGCCGGTGTATACCTCTTCCGTATCCGCTGTGACGTACACGGTGCTGTCGGTTATGACAGGTCTGAGCCTTTCCGGGTCTCCGCCACAGAATATGTCCCTGACGAGGGAAAGGTTGTTCTTTTTGTTCATGACCATGCCGTGCTCATAGATGAAGATGGCCGGGTCGCCGCTGAGCCATACGCGACCGACAAAGTAGCAGCCGGGTTTCAGGCAGGCGGCCTGTGCGTCGTCAAGACTGTCCTCGTCGAGATCTATTTTCAGTTCGCCGAACTGCGTGTCGGTCACTATGGAGGTGAAGCACTTCATCTGCCCGGTTTCCTGTGGAAGCTTGACGATTCCCGGCAGTACCTCCCTGATTGTACCGGTAAGGAACACCCACGGTGACAGTACGGGTTCGCCCGTCTCGGGATGCGGCATCATGACGCAGTGCATCCCGTCCTCGTCGTTCTCCAGAAGCAGGTTTTCCGCCCGGTCCTTATAGTATTCGCATGCGGCCAGCCGGTCCGCGGAGATATGATAGACATTGGAGAGCCCGACCATCTGTAGCCTGACCATCTCCCTGTTGCGCATGCAGGGGAGTACATCTGCGTTCATTATGTGGATAGGAAACACTTTGCGGGAGCCGCTTGTATCAGTCGCAGTGTAGCAGGGTGCAAACCCGGGAATATGCGGGGCGGTATCCCTGTCCAGCACCTGCAGATTCCATACATTGGGACTGTCTGCGTGCGTGTCGAAGCAGACTGTCTCGGGGCCCTTCTCCGTATCTACAAGACTTGCTATGAACTGAGCCTGACCGTAATGCTGGTTTATGTAAGTCATGCTGTAGCCGTTCAGGATCTTTCCTGTTTTGAGAACGTTGCCGACAAATCTGTCCAGAAGTTCATTGTCCTCGTTTAAAAGGCTGAAGCCTATTGTTGCGGGTATAAATGCCATGTGTTTACCTCCGTTTCTTCTTTCCGGGACTGCAGAAGCCGTATGTGTTCACTGTTCCTCCTCGCCCTCCTCGCTGTCCTCTTCCTCGACCGCCTCTATTACCTCATCTGGCATTCCGATTATATAGGAAACGCTGCGGTAGTTTATCTTCTCCTCAGTGTCGAAGTCCATCAAACAGGACTCGTTTTCGTCTCTGGCAGCCCGTTCAACCCGTCTGCAGAGCTTTATGAGTCCTTTGATTTCTTGTACTTCTCCGTATTCACGGTAGCATTCCTTCAGAAGTTTGAACTCATTTTCTGTGACTCCAACGTTGACGCATACGTCGCCACCATCTCCGAGACCAAGGCAAAGGGTTACCTGAAAGTCAAGATATTCGCTGAAATTGCTCATTAAGATATCCTCCTCATGTGTGATGATGGAATGATATCATAAGAAAAAACAGAAAGTGTGTCACGGCGTGAGACATATTCAAAAACCAGCCGAACTAACGATGGGAACGTGCAAGTGCTATTACTAGTGTGCAAAATCGGGGATGATGTATCAATAGATGGTAGCAGTATGCTTAGTGAATAAACATCGATAATGCAATTCTGCTCCCGTTGCATTGAACGGGGTTCATGTGGTAAAATATTAAAAACACTGCAATTTAACTGCTGAGGTGGATTAATATGCTCACAGAGTTAGGGAAAAAACGACTGACGGAAATTCTGATAAATACCTTTGGAAAAACAACATTTTCAGAGGCGGAATTAACGAAAGAATTCTGGAACGAATTGTATATTCAAGGTAATGATTTTTTCTGTAATGACGATGGATGCGTTGATTTGGACTTTTTTCGGTCAGATGCTGTAAAGGAATGGATAGTAGAAGACAAAACAGAATGGCTAAAAGCACATGTTATTACTATAGAATGATTTGCCGTCAGGAAGGAAATGGTAGATGCAAATTCAGGAATACACATTTAATCAAGCGGGAAGAGAGCTTTTGGCTACTTATTCTAAAGGATTAAACTGGCCAGTTGTATATTTAATCTCAAATGATAAGGATTTATACATAGGAGAAACTACAAGTGCGGTTACTCGTATGGATCAGCATCTGCAAAATCCTCAAAAACAAAGACACAACCTTACAACAATCAAGATTGTGTTCGATGACGAATACAATAAAAGCGTAATTCTTGACTATGAGCAGCGACTTATTAAATGCTGTAAAACAGATGCGAAATACAATGTCATCAACAGGAATTCTGGGCAGTCATCTTCCCATGAGTACTATCAAAGAAAAGAATACGGTAACAAATTCGGTAATCTATGGGCGGAACTTGTGAATATTGGCATAGCGAACAAATCGCTAGCGGTGTTAGAAAATGAAGAAATTTTCAAGTATTCGCCTTACAATTCCCTTACAGAAGAACAGAATGCAGTCAGCGTTGCTATTATCAATGATTTCTGTGACAAGCTGGAAAATCCCGATAATCATGAAGGCATAAGCATTGTGGATGGTTGTGCGGGAACTGGAAAGACAGTTCTTGCAATAAGCATTATTAATTCGCTGGTAAATGCACAGCAATTGGATGTTTCCGATTTGACACAGGAAGAAATGGATACGGAGAAGGTAAAGGCACTGCTCAGGTTAAAGAGTTATCTCGACTCGTCAAATGGGCACCCGCTGAAAATTGGATTTGTATTTCCAATGACTGGCATTAGAGACACAATAAGAAAGGTTTTCAAAAGTTGTGGTAACGGGCTTAAGGCTAACATGGTTGTTGGCCCATCAGATTTGGCAAAATATGAGTATGATATTCTGTTTGTAGACGAGTCACACCGTTTATCTCGGCGGAAAAACCTGACAAGTTTTGGAAACTTTGATGTGGTTTGTGAAAAACTTGGATTTGACAAGATGGAAGCGTCTCAATTGGACTGGGTAATAAAACAAGGTAAATATAATGTGCTGTTTTATGATGAGGACCAGAGTGTAAAGAGCTCAGATATCACATATAGCCAGTACCAGAATACAATTGAAAGCTCTGGAAAAAGCATCCAACGTTTTAAATTAAGCACACAAATGAGATGTGCTGGTGGGGATGCCTTTATCACTTATATAAAAAGCATTATCGATTGTACGCAGGATAACTTCGAAGACGTTTCAAATTATGATTTCAGACTATTTGATGATGCTGATAATATGATTAATGAAATCAGAAATCTCGATGGGCAGTATGGACTTTGCAGAACTGTTGCTGGATTTTCATGGCCATGGGTTACACATGAAAAAGGAACGCCCAAAGATAATATGGACAAGTATAATAGAATTGTGGATTCCGGAAGGTATGATATTACAATTCAGGGGAAACACTATATTTGGAATCTGACCACAGAAGACTGGATTTCCAGAAAGGACTCAGTATACACAATAGGTTGTATTCATACGACTCAGGGATTTGACTTAAATTATGTCGGCGTGATTTTTGGCGAAGAAATTGATTATAATCCTGAGGACAATTGTATTACAGTCAATCTGGGTAAGTTTTACGATAAAAAAGTAAAAGCTGCATGCGATGAAGAAACCGTAAAGAAATACATTTTAAACACATACACTACTATTTTAGCAAGAGGAATTAAAGGCTGTTATGTATATGCATGCAATGAAAACCTCAGAAACTACCTGCATAAGTATATAAGGAGCTTTGAATATGGAAACTGAGAACAGATATGAAAAATTGTGCGAGCGTATATCGAGATTCAATTTAGATCGTGACTGGGATAAATTCCATTCGCCATCTAATCTTGCAAAATCCATTTCCATAGAAGCTGCCGAATTACTTGAAGAATTCCAGTGGGATGATGATAACTATGAAATTAACGCAGTAATTGAGGAATTAGCGGATGTAGCAAACTATTGTATACAGTTATCTCAGGTTTTAAATGTGGACTTGATAGATATTATTAACAATAAGATTGATGTTTCAGAAGTGAAATACCCTGTGGAAAAAGCAAAAGGCGTCTCAACCAAGTATAATAAGCTATAGAGTATAGTAACTTGACATTTTTTATTCATAGCATTGTATTTAGCCGTACTGAAAAACGGAGGTTAATATGCCGGATAGAAGAAATTGGACTAGAGATGAAGAGATTCTTGCTATGGCCCTATATTGTAAAGTGCCATTCAACAAGATAAGTAAAAATAACCCTCAGATTATAGAACTTGCTCAGCAACTGGATAGAACACCCGGTTCAGTAGGAATGAAAATGGGCAACCTCGGTAGATTTGACCCAGAACTTATAAAGCGCGGTATAGTAGGATTGCAGAATGGTAGTAAATTAGATGAGATTGTGTGGAACGAATTTTATAACAACATGGAAAAGCTTACAGAGAGTGTAAAAGACGCTTCAGAACGGCTTGGTGTAAGCATATTCGACGAAGAGATTCAGATACCACTGGGAGCAACAACCGAAAGCGAAGCAGAAGTAAGATTGACCCAGGGCTTTTTCCGAGATGCTGTATTATCGGCTTATGACGATACATGCTGTATAACTGGTATAAACATCAAATCGCTTCTTCAGGCCTGTCATATAAAGCCCTATAGAGAAAGCGACCCCGTTACTGAAAGGACGAATCCCCGCAATGGTTTGTGCTTGAATGCATTGCACCATGAGGCATTTGATGCTGGTATTATCACAGTTGATACCGACTATTTTATGTTATTATCTCAAGAAGCAAAAGACCGATATTCATCAACCACTTTTGATGAATATTTCAGAAAATATGAAGGTAAAAAAATAACATTACCTAATCGCTTTATGCCGTTAAAAGAAATGCTGGAATATCACAACCAGTATGTGTTCAAGGGCTGATGTTGCAAATATAAGTGCGGGGGCTGTAAACCAGCTCCCGCAAATGCTATTCTATTATTTTTGTGTGAGGATATGTATCAGGTACACAGTTGCCATTGCTCTCTGCAAATTCCGTTAATGGCATCTCACATTCCGGGTTGAGACTGTTCCACACCTCCAGCACTTTCTCGGAAGGAATTGAACAACATAAGCCGTCAGTTGTGCCCGCGTTTATGCCAACAACCTTTCCGGCAGAGTTAAGCAGTGGACCACCGCTACTTCCAGGCATAATTTCTGCAGTTGAGTATACAAATTTGTCAAACCGTTTGCATGTCCCATAGCTCATGGTATCTTTGTGTCCGTTGGGACTGCCAATGGCAATAAGCAGCTGATTGTTTTTCAGGTCGCTTGCATTTGTGAATTCAAGAAGCGGCACATCAGTTGGTATGCAGCGCAGAAATGCAATATCGTCTTCTTTAGAATAACCGATTACAGATTCAACAAATAGAAAACAACGGTCCTTATGCATTTCAGCAGAAATACTGTACGATCCCGTTTCAATTACATGGTAGCACGTAACTATCACGCCTGGTTCAAGAGCAAAAAACCCACTTCCTTGTTCACAAGGTTCTTCTTCAGCATACGTGCAGAGCAACTTCACGGTTGACTCGGTGGCTTTGTCAACAGAACTTCTGTCATATCGGTATAGAAAAGTGGGGGAAAATGGCAGAGAAATAGTTCCGTTAAGATTAAGAAACGCCAGACTAAATGCAATTATTGTCAGTAATGCGGCAATGAGAACAATATATATTACGATAATGATTCTGGCTTTAGATGTCATATAGGAACCTCTTCACTTTGAAGCGTGACATTTCCGTCAACCAAATCAATTATCAAATCGTACTTGAGTTCATCGTTAACTTGTAGAAGAATTCTAGCAGGAAAGTATTTGGTGTTTAAAGTCGTATACTGAACATCATATTGGTCTTCATAATGCATGCCAATGGGAATTTTGTAGTCAATTGTTCCGTCAAACTGTGGTGTAAGAACAATGCCTATTTCCATATCAACGCAGAACTGCACTTTTGAAGGGTCTAAATGGGGAGTTTCGGTCTCTTTGAGCTGCTTTATTTTTCCAGAGACAACAATACTACAAACTGCAATAATGACAACAATTGTAGCAATTAATGTAATTCTTAGGCATCTAGTCATATTATTACCTGCCTTTATCTGGTGCCCCTATCATACAGCATAATATGGTTTAGCGCAATAATCCTAATTATTTTGCTGTTTTGTACAGAACGGGTATTCTATTTTTGTAAAAAGTAGATAAAAATCGCATTATTGAAATAAATTGAAAGTAAATGTTATAATTAACATACAGAGAATGTTTAGTGTCTCACACGGTGAGACACTTTTCAGAATACGCAGTGGTAATATATAAGTGCATTAATAATTGGGGGTTAATAGGAATACCCTACTGTCGATAGCACAGATATGATAAAGTTTAAGCCACAAGGACCAACATAAAACAATAGTACAGCAATACGTCAGTAGTTCGGAGAAAAGATATGAATAATTCAGAAATAATCGTTGCCATAATAAAAGACTAACTATTAAAAGTCAATGGGATTATTGAAGAAATTTAGGCTGTCTCTTTGACGGATTAAAATAGTTGTCTTTTGTAATTATGAACCTTGAAAACTGCATGATAAAAAGAGCATCGTATTCGGTGCTTAAAAATAAGTATCAAGTTATCGTTGTTACAAACCGTGTGGTTCTTGATAGCCAGCTTCAGGACACTATTA
>R28__coassemble_192_pt1 | contig 31691 bp, 25 predicted proteins | sample R28__metabat2_high_PE_003 | metagenome-assembled genome bin R28
TAAAGGGCGCCACCTTGGCAAAGTTTATCAAGGTGCAGATAAACGGTGAGACGGTGGACCCCTCCAATTACACTCTTGAGGAAACCGAGGATGGCGTGTTGGTGAGGTTTACGACACCATTCTGGGCCACTCTTGATGGGCTCGCGACATTCACGGTGTACTTTACCGACGGCGTGGGCATGGTTCAAAAAGAGATATAAACTGATTCTTGCCATATGCAAAGCTAACCGCATTTGTGCGGTTCTTGAGCCTTGCAGATGTCCTGAATAAGAATTATTCAGGTTTAAGTCTTACTTAGTGAGCGTTGCGCTACGCTACCGACGGCGTGGGCGCGTGTACAAAAAAAGTGTGACCTGTGCACGCAAAATGTGACCACTCTCCCGAAAATGTGACCACTACTGCTTATTTTGTGACCAAAATGCAAGTGGTCACATTTCTATCATTTTCGCGGTCCTTTTCCAAAAAAAGAGGCTCGATTTCTCGAGTCTCTTTTTTTATTATTTGTTTATAAAGAACAGTCCTATTAGACAGATTATTATTCCTGCAACTTTGCTTGGAGTAATCTGCTCGGCAAACACGAGTCTGCCTACGAATATAAGCACAATCCCTAGCAGCGCCCCCTGGACAATTTGGAATGAGTTCACCGCCCAACCGTTCTTATATGCGAAGATACATCCGACCTCAAGTCCGACAAGAACAACTCCAAGTACGAACGGAGCCCAGTTTAGCTGCCTGTACTCACCCGATAGATTTCCGTCTTCGCGAAGCACCAGGTAAAGCAGCAACGACGCCAAAGCCGACACCGCATAGGTTACTGTAAGGCTTGCAAAGGGATTCATGGTTTCGGGGACTGATTTGGCACAAATCTGATACAACGTATTTGATACCACCACAAGCAACAGAGGCCAGATATACGAAAGCATTTATCTTACCACTCCAGATTCTTCTCGGTTTCCTTTGAGAATACATGGGCAACATTGCCCTTGAATGTGAAGTGAACCTCATCGCCCATCTTGAAGTTGTCGTTGATAAGATCTGCCGTAGGAACAATAATTATAACGTCCTTGCCCTCTGCGGTAACATGCAGATGGACCGATGAACCCATCATTTCAGAAACGTCAATCTTTGCCGGTATTCCGCTTTCCGTGAGATCTGTATGCTCAGGGCGGATACCAAGAGTTACATCCTGACTCTGAACGTCATTTGCAAGAAGTCTTGCCTCTTTGTCTGCACTCAGTTCAACCTTCTGTCCGCCGAGCTCTGCAAAGAACTTGTCGCCCTCTCTTGTGAGACGGCCGTCGAAGAAGTTCATCTGAGGTGTTCCGATAAAGCCTGCAACAAAGAGATTTCTGGGGTTGTTGAAGACTTCCTGAGGAGTACCTATCTGCTGAATATATCCGTCACGCATGATAACGATTCTGTCACCGAGAGTCATAGCTTCGGTCTGATCGTGGGTGACGTAAATAAACGTTGTATTGATACGCTCGCGGAGCTTGATTATCTCTGCGCGCATCTGGTTACGCAGCTTTGCGTCGAGGTTTGAGAGCGGCTCGTCCATGAGGAAAACCGCTGGGTCACGGACTATTGCACGTCCGATAGCAACACGCTGGCGCTGACCGCCTGACAGAGCCTTCGGCTTTCTGTCAAGATACTGGGTGATGTCCAGAATCTCAGCCGCCTCGCGGACCTTTTTATCTATAACTGCCTTGCTCTCCTTGCGGAGCTTAAGGGAGAATGCCATATTCTCATAAACCGTCATATGCGGATAGAGAGCGTAGTTCTGGAATACCATGGCTATATCTCTGTCTTTGGGAGCCACATCATTCATGAGCTTTCCGTCAATGTAGAGCTCACCTTCCGTGATTTCCTCAAGTCCTGCCACCATTCTAAGTGTTGTTGACTTTCCGCAGCCGGACGGACCAACAAGGACTATGAACTCTTTGTCTGCAATGTCAAGATTGAATTCCTGAACTGCCACGACGCCCTGGTCTGTTATCTGAAGATTGACCTTGTTTTCGGGATCCTCATCCTTGTTCTTCTTTGCCTTTTTCTTTTCATCTGCTCCTGAATAGGGGTAGATTTTCTTTACGTTTTTCAGCTGTACAGTTGCCATATTCTGAGCTCCATGCAGACAGCCTCCGCTCATCTGCACTCGCGGGGATGTTTATCTCCCGCATTACGACAGGTCTCCACACTGCCGCACCCCGAGCCTGGGGTAAATACTGATTCCTCCTTCTTAAAGCTACGTATGGCTGAATCATGGAGAGCCATACGTGCAGTTAAATTTTGGCAGAGATATTATACACTACAACCTTGCCGGCTGGCAATTGTTTTTCTTTAAAAATTAAAAATGCGGTGAAAAAATCCGCCGCATTCATGCTTTAATCCATATAGGCCGTCGGGCCTGTTAGGAGAATATTGGAAATTATATCCCCTCCTCTTGAGAAACGTACGCTGAGTTCTCCTCCTGGCATATTAATATTCAGCCGGTTACCCGGAAGCCGGTCCCTCATGGCGAGCGATACTGCCGTTGAGCCGCAGCCTGTTCCGCATGCCAGAGTGAAATCTTCAACACCCCGCTCAAAGGTGATAGCCTTCACCCTGTCGCTGTCCGTAAAGGAAAAGAACGTGACATTAGCTCCTTTTGGGAACTCGGGGCTGTATCTGAGCTTCCTGCCGAGTTCTCTAAGACTGTCGCTCGCTTCAATATCTTCAAGCGGCATCTCCACTATCGCATGGGGAATTCCTGGTTTTCCCAGTTCCACATAAGCACAGTCATAATCTCTTCCGTCAATACACACATTCCTGTGCATATCCGCTATTGACGGGTCATTCAGGCGGACCTCGTAAAGCTCCTCAGCAATCCTGCGACCTGTTACAATGCCTGCAGTGGTTCTGAAGCGGATATTGTCCGGATTCTTCGCAATCCCCCGCTCATAAGCAAAGCGTGCCACACAGCGTGCACCGTTCCCGCACATCTCTCCCATCGAACCGTCGGAATTGTAAAACAGCATGCGGAAATCGCAGTCGGGCTCATCCGCGGGAATTACGGCAATGAATCCGTCCAAGCCATAGCCTGTATCCTTTGAGCAGAGCCTGCGCGCAAGACCGCTCATTTCGGATTCCTCAATATGCCAATCCGTATTGTCAACAAGCACGAAGCAGTTTCCTGCTCCGTGCATTCTTGTATATTCCATGTTTTCTACGTAATTACTCAGCTATGGTTTCTTCTGCCGGATTTTCCACAGACTCTTCTTTCCTGCCGAGAGCCTTCTGCAGCCAGTCTTTGCCTTCAACATACTTTGAAACGATAAATGTTGAAACGTAGTCCATAGCTGCATTGACCATCGTGGCTGGAGGATCCACCAGGTCTCCGAGCGCCCAAGCAATCGGAAGTGCAATAGCAATCTGCTCGGGGAAGAATATTGAACAGAGAACCAGCTCTCCTGTACCACCGCCACCGGGTATTCCGCTCATGGCAACCGATGAGAAAACAGCAACGATAATCGCCAGAATTGCACGACCGGTGTTGAAATCCTGCCCGAACAGGCTGAAGAGGAACGCTACCTTAATGATAGCTGACATTGCCGAGCCGTCCATGTGCATTGTGGCACCAAGAGGAATTACGATGTCAGAGACATCCTTGTTAACACCGGAGTCCTCACATGCTTCCATGTTTGTCGGGATAGTTGCGACGGATGAGCATGTTCCGAACGAAACAGCAGCAGGCTGGAAGAGGTGATTGAACATTACCTTCACAGCACCTTTACCGCCGCCGAATTTTGCGTATATCGGGGCAAAGATGAACATATAGGCAAAGGCTACAACATAGTAAATGATGAGTGTCTTGCCGTATGCGCCTATGAGCTCAGGACCGTAAGTTGCCACCAGATATGCGAAGAATCCAAAGAAACCTATCGGGGCGTAGTAGGTGATGATGCGCATCGTCTTCATCAGGCACTCATTTACGCTCTCAAGCATCTGAGCAGCGAGAGTATCCTTGCCGCCAGCCATCTGAACGCCGAACCCGAAGAGTATCGCAGCCACAATCAGAGGCAGAATTGCTCTGCGTGAGAACAACTCTGTAAAGTCAGGCTTGGTGAAGAAGTTAATAATAAGTGTTGCCACATTAATCTCTGTCGGCTCCGCTTCCTCGACAGGCTCAAAGCCTGCAGGAACCAGCGGAACAATGCGGACAATCACGTACATGATCACTGCCGCAACCGCTGCCGTGCAGAGGAAGGTTACTACTGTGGTGCCGAGAACCTTACCGGCTCTCTTTACGGATGTCATGTTCGCTATTGCGCTTGAGATGGAGAAAAACACCATCGGCACAACAACGCAGAACATCATGTTGATGAATATAGTTCCAAGCGGCTCTAGGCAGGTTGCACCCGGCCAAACAGCTCCGGTAATAGCACCAGCTACCATGCCGGCTATCATCGTAAGCAGGAACCAGTTGTTTTTGAAGAATGATTTCTTTTCCATAATCTGCTTCTCCTTATTTCAATTTGCTTGACAAGTGAATATTACACGCAATATAATGCAAAGTAAATTGTAATAAGTGCTAATTATATTGCAAATGGTGCTATCAGCATTATTCTGTATTCTTCAGACGGTTATATTATGAAGTATTCTTCTAAAAATGTAAAAAAAGAAGGCTACCTTGAGGAAAAGCACCGGTTTTTCCATCTTAGGGACTCAGCCGGGCAGGAGAGGGATTTCCATTTCCACGAGTTCGACAAGATTGTAATTCTGATATCCGGAAATGTTGACTACATGGTGGAAAATAATATATACTCTCTGCAGCCTGGGGATTATCTTCTGGTTCCGCACCACACCATCCACAAAGCGGTTATTGACAAAACCGTGCCTTATGAACGTATAATAATCTATCTCAACGGCAACTACTATTCCGGGCTTATACCCGATGCAGGGATTTCGGACTGCTTTGACAGCGCATACAAATCCGGCGGCTATCTGCTCCGTCCTGATGCGAACCAGACCGCGGAGCTATCGGAAACCCTCTCACGTTATGAGAATTATTCCGGTGGAAGTCTTGAAGCCATGCGTGACGCTCTGATGGTTCAGCTTCTCATTCAGATAGGTTGTCTTTCAAGTAACGACTCCTCTGTTTCCTACGGAAAACACAACGAAAAAATTGAAACAATCCTTTCATATATCAATGAAAACTCATCGGAAAAGCTCAGTGTTGACGAATTGGCTGACATGCTGTATCTCAGCAGATACCATTTCATGCGTCTTTTCAAGGAAAGCACGGGAATGAGCGTGCATGCCTACGTGACACAGCGGCGGCTGATGAACGCCTCAAGACTGATAAGAGAGGGTCTGCCTGCCGCACAGGCCGCACGGCAGAGCGGATTTGACGATTATTCCGTTTTTTATAAGGCCTTCAAAAAGAATTTTGGAATCTCACCCGGAGAACTTAAGAAATGAACGACACAGCCATAAAAAAAGAAAGAGCCATTCTAGCAGGGCTCAGTGCCTCAAGCATGGATGAGCACGACCGCTCTTCCGACGTCTCTATGGACGAACTGGCGGCCCTCGTAGAAACCGCAGGCGGAGAGGTTGTCTGTATTGTAATGCAGAACCGCCCCACGCCCGACCCTGGAACCTTTATAGGTGACGGCAAGGTCCAGGAAATGAAAGAGCTCATCGAAGCAAATGAATGCGACCTCGCGGTTTTCGACAACGAGCTGTCCCCCACTCAGATGCGGGTGCTTGGGGATGCTCTCGGCGTAAAGGTGCTTGACCGCTCCGGGCTTATCCTCGACATTTTTGCCCAGAGGGCGCAGACCCGCGAAGGCCAGCTACAGGTTGAGCTTGCGCAATATAAATACCTTCTCCCAAGACTCACCGGTATGTGGACTCACCTTGTTCGGCAGACCGCCTCGGGTGGTTCCTCGCCGATTGGAACCCGAGGGCCAGGCGAAACCCAGCTGGAAACCGACCGCCGCCACATAAGGCGCAAAATCCAGAAGTTGGAGGAGGAACTTGCGCAGGTCCGCAAGGTGCGTGAAACCCAGCGCAGAAAAAGAGAGAAGAACTCCATGCCGGTGGTCGCCCTCATAGGTTACACCAATGCCGGAAAATCCTCTCTGCTCAACAGACTCACGGACTCCTCAATTCCCGCCAACGACCGCCTATTTGACACTCTTGACACAACTACCCGCCGTCTCAGAATTAACGAGATGCAGGAGGTTCTGATTTCTGATACAGTCGGTTTTATACGCAAACTGCCCACCCACCTGATTGAGGCCTTCAAGGCAACCCTTGAGGAGTTGGAATACGCTGATGTGCTACTGCATGTTATAGACATCTCCAACCCTGAATGGGAAGAGCAGGCACGCGTAGTTGAAGACCTGGTGCATCAGCTCGGTGCCGACGAGACACCAAGGCTCAAAGTTTTCAACAAATGTGATGCATATCTGGGGCTTCTTCCTCGGGGCGAAGATATAGTATGCATCTCGGCGAAGACCGGTGAAGGCACCGATACCCTTCTCAGCAGGCTTGAGGAGCTGTTGGATAGAGGCAACCGCCATGCGGAGCTGCTCATCCCCTACTCGGATGCCGGAATCATGGACCTACTCAACCGTGAGGCCCGCATTGATTCCCTTGAATACACCGATGAGGGAATTGCCGTCTCGGCCCTGCTGGACCCTGAAACCTTCGGCAGGGTGAAGAAATATATTCCCGGCTATTCGGAGCCTAAGGAGGACTGGGAGGATGAATGAGTATCTGATTCCCGCAAGTCCCGGAGAGGCGGAATACGACGAGAAACGCTCGCGCTTCATTGCCCATATATGTCCCGTAAAAACAGAAGAGGAGGCGCGGGATTTCATAGCCGAGATGAAGAAAAACTACCACGATGCCCGTCATAACTGCTGGTGCTATATCATACATGAAGGTGCGGAACGTTACTCAGACGACGGTGAGCCCCAGGGCACTGCCGGCATACCGATGCTGGAGGTCTTCCGCAAGGAGGGTATCTCCGATTTCGTATGCGTGGTGACTAGATATTTCGGCGGTGTTCTCCTTGGAGCAGGCGGTCTGCTGAGAGCTTATACGAAGGCCGCAAAGGATGCTCTCGACAGCTGCGGAAGGGCGCGGGTGTGCTCATTGCAGGGCGCCGATATACAGTGCCCCTATTCCGTGGCGGAGCGCCTACGTTCGGAAGTGGATACCGTGGGTGGGACATGTGAAGATATAGTGTATGCGGCCGATGTGACACTTAAGGTCCTTATCCCAAAAGAATCCTACGATTCCTTTGCCCTGAGGATATCCGACATTACCTCGGGCACGGTGAATGCGGTAAAGACTGAAGAAAAATTTTCTCCTGTTAAAATATAGCTGAAAAGCCATAAATTTTCACTTCGGATTCATTCGTTCACAGATTGTTTACAATCTAAAAAAATGAATCCGCGTTTTTTTATCGTATAAGTATTACGTGAGAAAAAACAGCAATGAAAACGGAGGTGATTATATGGCATGTCCCCGTGAGGACCGCGAGGCACTTGAGCATTATATTATAGGGCCCTACGGTCTTCTCTCCGAGAATTCAAAGGGCAGACTCGTTCCTGAAGAGGAGTGTGAAATCCGCACCTGCTTTCAGCGGGACATTGACCGTATCACCCATTCCAAGGCCTTCAGAAGGCTGAAGCACAAAACCCAGGTTTTCCTCCAGCCTGAGGGCGACCACTACAGAACGCGTCTTACCCATACCCTCGAGGTAAGCCGCCTTGCAAGGACCGTATCACGGGCCCTGGCGCTAAATGAGGACCTTACGGAGGCAATCGCCATCGGGCACGACCTGGGGCACACCCCCTTCGGTCATGCAGGCGAAAGAAGCCTGAACAGGATATACCCCGGCGGCTTCAAGCATTATGAGCAGAGCCTGAGGGTTGTTGACGTGCTGGAGAAGGACGGAGAGGGTCTGAATCTCTGCTATGAGACGAGGATGGGCATCCTGAACCACACCACCGGTTCCCCGGATGACCCGCCCGAGGCGACATGCGTACGTCTGTGTGACTGGATTGCCTACGTGAATCACGATCTTGACGATTCAATACGCGCGGGCATTCTCACTCCGGAGCAGGTGCCCGAACGAATACGCAGAGAGTGCGGCGGGACAAACAGTGCAAGGATCAACGCCATGATTTCAAATCTGGTTATGAACAGCAGAGACGGCAAGCTGCAGATGTCACCCGAAATGTGGGACACCTTTATGTATTTCCGCGACTATATGTACTCAGACATTTACGTCAATCCGATTGCAAAGGGTGAAGAGAGCAAGGTCGACGGAATAATTGAGAAGCTCTATGAGTATTACATTGCCAGCCCGGAATGCATGCCCCATGAGTATGTGGCAATTGCAGATTCCGACGGAGTGGAGCGCGCAGTATGCGATTATATATCTGGTATGACGGACAGCTACGCCATGGAGAAATACAGCGAACTCTTCATTCCATTCTCCTGGACAGTCAAGTGAGGGCATAGCTGATGAAATTTACCGAGAGCTTTTTAACCGAGCTTGAAGACCGGAATGACATATACGATGTGGTATCCTCCTATGTGCAACTGGGAAAAAGAAGCGGCTCGAACTATTTCGGGCTGTGCCCCTTCCACAACGAGAAAACCCCTTCCTTCTCCGTTGCGCCGGATAAGCAGATTTACTACTGTTTCGGCTGCGGGAAGGGCGGAAACGTAATCACCTTCATAGAAGAGATTGAAGGTCTCAATTTCCCCGAGGCAGTTGAGTTTCTTGCAAAACGGGCAAACATACCTATGCCGCAGGCCGAGGATGACCCCTCTTCACGTATGAGGTCGCGTATTCTGGCGTTGAATAAAGACGCCGCCCGTTTCTTTCATGACTGTCTTCTTACCGAAACCGGTCAACCCGCCAGGAGTTATGTTGCCAAGAGGAAGATTTCTCCTTCAACTGTCACAAACTTTGGCCTCGGCTATGCGCCCGATGACTGGCACAGCCTTCATGAAGCCATGCGGAGCAAGGGCTACACAGATGAGGAACTGCTTACAGCAGACCTGATACGCAGAAATGCAAGCGGTCATTACTACGACACCTTCAGGAACAGGCTGATTTTCCCCGTTATCAATGTTAACGGTAATGTGGTGGCATTCTCTGGAAGGTATCTCGGAGATGACGACAAAGGGCCAAAGTACCTGAATTCAAAGGACACCCCCGTGTATAACAAAGGCAAGAACCTCTTCGGACTCAATCTGGCTAAGAAGTCCAAGAGCGATTATCTGATTCTTGTTGAGGGTAATGTTGATGTGGTTAGCCTCCACCAGGCGGGCTTTGACTCCGCGGTTGCGTCACTCGGAACTGCCCTCACTCAGGAGCAGTCGCGTCTTCTCTCCCGCTTCAAGAACAAAGTAGTAATCGCCTATGATAATGATACTGCAGGAATAAATGCTGCGCAGAAGGCAATCAAAATCCTTGAGAAGCTTGACGTTGAGGTTAAGGTGCTCAGGATGGACGGGGCAAAGGACCCGGATGAGTTTATCAAAGCGAACGGAGCCGGCGCATTCAGGAATCTGATTGAAAAATCCGAATCCCAGTCCGATTACCTGCTGCAGAATATTCTTAAAAAGTATGATCTGTCCGTAGACGAGCAGAAAATCAATTTTATCAAGGAAGCGGACTATCTTATAGCCGGATTTCCGAGCGAGGTCAGCCGCGAGGTATATGCGATGCGCGTGGCAGAACTCACAAATTCTAAGCCGGAAACCATCATCCGAGATGTGGACAAGAAGCGAAAAAGCCTTCTTGCAAACGCAAGAAAGAAAGAGCAGTCCGTGGAGAGCTTCAGCAGGGATATTACCCGCGGATTCTCAAATATAAAGTATGAAGACCCGGAATCCGCTGCAGCTGAGGAAGGTCTCATACGGCTGCTGTATCTTGACCCCGGGCTGGTACGTTCGAAAGATATTACGTCTTTTGATTCCGCACTCTTCAGTTCGGATACTCTCAGACATATCTATAACAGCGTAAGGCAGCTCGCCCTTGACGATTCGTCAGTCCCGCAGTCGGTATTGAGTGGGGAACTCAGCTCTGAGGAGATGAGCCTGTTTGTCGGGATTACAATGAAGCCCGAGAACCTCTCAGCCGGCAATGCGCTTAAAGACTATATAAAAAAAATCAGCGAACGGCATGAACAACGCAACACCTCCGGTGTGAATCTGAACGACTATGCCGAACAACTTAGAAAAAAAGGAAAGGCCTACAAATGAGCAAAATTAACGATGACGGAATGTATTCCACAGATGAACTTTCAAAAATGGCAGACATCCTGCTTGCAGAAGCAGATGCAAAATCCGAAGAGGCACTCTCAGATATCACGGATGACTTCATAAACGAAAGTCCGGACAAACCCGCCAGAAAAAAGAGCAGCCGGAAAAAGAAATCCGATAATGCCGCTGCCGAACAGACATCCGCAGCTCCGGCAAGATCTCCCGAGGAGGTTATCGAGGAACTCATGCAGCTCGGCAAAAAGAACGGCAAGCTGACCACCAATGACCTGAAGCCTTTCAACGCCCTCAATCTTCCCTCCGAGGCTGTTGACAAGTTCTATGAAGATTTGGAAAACAACGGCATAGAAGTCGATATGACCGAGTTGGATATTAACGACGTTCTCCCTCCGCTTGACGAGCTCATCGATGACATACCCGAGCTCACCGAAATTGAGGAAATCACTGAAGAGGAGCTGGCAGATACAGATGCTTTAGCTGAAACCTTCTCCACAGACGACCCCGTCAGAATGTATCTGAAGGAAATAGGCAAGGTTCCCCTGCTTACAGCGGAGGAAGAGGTAGAGCTGGCAAAGCAGATGGCCGAGGGAAGTGAAAGCGCAAAACAGCGTATGACTGAGGCGAATCTCCGTCTTGTTGTCTCGATTGCCAAGCGTTATGTCGGCAGAGGTATGCTTTTCCTTGACCTTATTCAGGAAGGAAATCTCGGCCTTATCAAGGCTGTTGAGAAGTTTGACTACACCAAAGGATATAAATTCTCCACATACGCAACCTGGTGGATACGTCAGGCAATCACCCGTGCAATCGCAGACCAGGCACGTACAATCCGTATTCCCGTCCACATGGTTGAGACCATCAATAAGACCATCAGAGTCTCACGTCAGCTTCTTCAGGAGCTCGGCCACGATCCTTCGGCAGAGGAGATAGCTGCTGAGATGGATCTCCCCGTTGAGAAAGTCCGCGACATCCTCAAGATTGCGCAGGAACCCGTCTCCCTCGAGACTCCTATCGGTGAAGAGGAAGATTCCCACCTGGGAGACTTCATTCCCGATGAAGACGCATCCGAACCTTCCGAGGCCGCATCCTTCTCCCTGCTCCGTGAGCAGCTTGAAGAGGTGCTGGACACTCTGGCTCCCAGAGAGAAGAAGGTCCTCGAGCTACGCTTCGGCATAGTTGACGGAAGAACCCGCACCCTCGAGGAGGTGGGTAAGGAGTTCAATGTCACCCGTGAGCGTATACGCCAGATTGAGGCAAAGGCGCTCCGTAAGCTCCGCCACCCCAGCCGCTCAAAGAAGCTAAAGGACTTCCTGAACTGAATATAACAAAAACGCGGTCAGCTGACCGCGTTTTGCTTAATAAAAACCGGGGCTGTAAACAGCCCCGGTTGAATTTATGTATATATTATGCGTTGCGGACCTTGTCGATGTGACGGGTGAGGTCGAGCATCTTGTTGGAGAAGCCCCACTCATTGACTTCGGCTTTCTAGGGTTCAGCCCCGACGCTCAAGACACGATTGTCTTGGCTTTTAGGTTATTGTTTGTGGTGTTTTCAGTCAACGTCAGAACTTTTGGAAAGCGTGTATGCTGCCATTTCATCTTTGGAACGGTACATGGCCTTATCAGTAATATTATACAACTCATCAAAGGTAGCAGGCTCCCTCACAACAGTGACACCGATAGAAGCAGTAAGTTTTCTGTCAAAACCTTCAATTTTTATTGCATTCATCTTTTCTGTCAGTTTATTAATAAATACTATTACGTCAGGTTCCTCTTTGGTATCGGACAGAAACACTATGAATTCATCTCCGCCAAGACGCATTGCAACATCCTCTTCAGACAAGCACTGCCTGATTGCGTTTGAAAACTCCTCAAGAACAACATCGCCCATCTGGTGTCCAAATGTATCATTGATTTCCTTGAAACTATTCAAATCCATCATCAGAAACGAACATGGTTTTGAAACATTCTTCAGCTTGTTTTCAATAATTTCAACGCCCGTACTACGGTTGTATAGGTGTGTCAATGAATCAAACGAACTCAATTCCTTTAACTTTTCCGCAAAAAGGACTTTCTCGGTAACATCGTTGATCAATCCGACAATCCCTATAATCTTACCAACTTTGTTTCTGATGGGTTCTTTTATCAGTTCAAGATAACTTAAAGAACCTCCTTCGATGTCGCTTTTAATAACATAGGAACAGCCCTTTCCTGTTTCGAGAATAGCTCTGTCGGCTTCCATAGCTTTAATGGCATTCTCTTTGTCCTTGCGTATTTCAAGATCGGTTTTTCCGATTATGTTGTCAGTATTCTGCTGTTCCCAGTGTTTTGTACAAAAGACATAACGAAGATCAGTGTCTTTGAAAAAGATACAGGACGGGATTTCATATATTATGTTAAGAAAAGTTTCAAAATCCATAGATTCCATAGAAAATCCACTCCTTCAAATATCATTAATATACATAATTTAAAAAATGATATTTCCGATTTACTTATTATATTACGCGGTTTTACTTTGTCAATTGCTTTTCATATTCATAAATTGTTCTAGGCGACAATTCTCTGACTTTACAGTCAAATAGGAATTCTCTGATTAACTCTGTCAAATACATAAAAAACCTCTTTCTACTATAAAAAGCAGAAAGAGGCCTATAGAGAAAACATTTTTTACAAACGCATAGTTTCTCCAACTGAGAACATATTCTCTACCAACATTTTTGAAAAAGTTGGTTAAAAAGTTCAAGAAATCATACTATATGTATATATTATGCGTTGCGGACCTTGTCGATGTGACGTGTGAGGTCGAGCATCTTGTTGGAGAAGCCCCACTCATTGTCGTACCAAGCCATAAGCTTAACGAAGTTGTCGTTAAGGGAGAGGCCTGCTTTTGCATCGAAGATGGAGGTGTGTGCATCGGTACGGAAGTCGGAGGAAACAACCTCTTCGTCAACGTACTCAAGAACGCCTGCCATTGTGGTCTCGGAAGCCTTCTTCATTGCTGCACAAATCTCATCGTAGGTTGCAGCCTTCTCGATGCGGCATGTGAGGTCAACGATGGAGACATCACCTGCAGGGATACGCATTGAAGTACCGGTCAGCTTGCCCTTGAGCTCGGGGATAACCTTGCCGACAGCCTTAGCTGCGCCAGTGCTTGTGGGGATGATGTTGTTGTAGATGGAACGGCCGAGTCTCCAGTTCTTCTTGGAGAATCCGTCAACAACAGCCTGAGTTGCTGTGGAAGCGTGAACTGTGGTCATGAGGCCTTCAACAATACCGAAATTGTCGTTCAGAACCTTTGCCATAGGAGCAAGGCAGTTTGTTGTGCAGGATGCGTTGGAAACGAACTGCATATCAGCTGTATACTTGTCAAGGTTTACACCGCAGACGAACATCGGGGTATCGTCCTTTGCAGGGCCGGACATAACAACGACCTTTGCACCTGCATCGATATGAGCCTGTGCGGATTCCTTATCAAGGAACTTACCGGTGCACTCGAGAACGTAGTCAACACCAAGCTCACCCCAGGGGATGAGGGTAGGATCACGGTACTTGTTATCGTCAAGAACAGTAACCTTCTTGCCATCAACGATGAGAACGTGCTCTTCATCGTTTGCTTCTATTTTGCCATTAAACTGGCCGTGAACTGTATCATACTTTACTGCATATGCGAGCTGGCTGGCAGGATGACCCGGAGCGTTGATTGCAACAACCTCAATATCATCAGCCTTTATAGCTGCGCGGAAGGTCAGGGAACCGATGCGGCCGAAACCATTGATACCAACTTTAACCATTTTTATATCCTCCAATTAAAAAATATACAAAATCTTAACTCTTTGCGCTAAAATAATAACAAAATCGCCCTCAAAAATCAACAATCTGAGCATTTTAATATTGCCGAAATTTGCCCTTGCTATTGATTATTTTGAAAGCGGTTTTTGGTTATTTTTACTAATATTCTGCTTTTGTTTGCCCTGATTATTGATAATTCGACATTCCGTCAGAGCGTGGCGTAGATACCACCGCCTATGAATTCCCTCAGCAGTGAGTCCTGGGGCACATCCTTCTCGTCTATTCTTCCAAACAGCTGCAGTGCGGGAAGGACTGCCCTAAGCTCGTCAAAGCGCTCGATTCCCTCGGGGACAGACCTGAATAGCTCAGTAGCCGTTCCGTTCATAACCGCGAGCTCACAGGCAAAGGATGTGTCGAACTGGTAGTTTGCCTTTGATTTGAATGGGCTGATGTACAGCTTCTCGCCCCTACGGACGTTTGCCCACATTGACATAGTCTCTAGCGGATCCGCACCCCTGAAATTGTAGTCACGCACCATGCGTCTCACAAGGCGGAACCATGTTCTCTTAAATACTACCTTGTCCTCAAACTGGACATCGCTGTTTGCAGAGATGTGAAGCTTGAAGGCCTCAGGATGGCGGTCCGTCAGCATGTCGTTCAGGGCGTGGATGCCCTCCACCACACAGACCTCGTCCTTGCCCAGCTTTATGGATTTTGACGGATTAATGCTTCTGGTCCTTGTTGAGAACTCGTATCTGGGCACATAGATTCTCTCGCCTCTGCTCAGCATGGTGAAATGCTCATTCAGCAGGTCCATATCCAGACACAAGGGAGATTCCAAGTCATACTCACCTTCAGGCGTGCGTGGGGTATTTTCGGGCGTGACCGTGTTGTAATAGTCGTCCATGCCGATATAGTGGGTCCCGACCCCCATGGAATTCAGTTTCTCACTGATTTTGGCAGCAGTTGTAGTCTTTCCCGAACCCGAGGGGCCGGACAGAAGCACTATGGGGCTGTTCTTGATGTTTTCCACAATCAGTCCCGCTGCCTTCTCAACTTTCTTATTATACTTCTCCTCGCAGTCCTCGGCGAATTCCTTCGGGTCCGCAACTGTTCTGAAGTTTATGTCGTTCAAGCTGTATGCCATGGTCTATTCCTCCCACCAGCGAGTGTAAAAATCGCTGATTTCATTCTTGTCAGAGCAGGTTTTGTCTATCTGTTGGATATACTCCGTCGGGTACTTCGGTGCGGTGATTCTCGAATTCTTCGCCCCGTCCGTACGGATAAGCTTCGTGGAACCTCCGCCACCCATTGCCAGAATCGTACAAAGTTCCTCCATCATGCATATATTGTAAAGATTAACGTGACCCGGCTTTGTCCATCCGGTGTTCTCAAAGCCGCCGGACATGTTCTTCTGCCTGTAGAGGTAATAGGGGCTGTATCCCTGCTCCCTCAGGCGTCTGTAGGCGTACTCCAGCATCACAGACACCTCAGTGGCATCGGGAATCTCCGTTCCGTTACGAATTATTCCGGAACCTCTTTTAAGAGACAGTGTGTGCACGGTGATGTTTTCCGGATTAAGCCTCAAAACCGCATCTACGGTCTCCCTGAATCCCTTCGGCGTATCCGTGGGAAGCCCCGCAATAATATCCATGTTAATGGAGATGTCGCCCGCAGCCCTGACAGTTTCGAGGGCACTGATTATATCCTCTGCCGTGTGCTTTCTGCCGATTGCCTCCAACACACTGTTTCTCATGGTCTGCGGGTTCACGCTCACCCTATCTATCCCGTGCTTCTTCAGCACGGCAAGTTTTTCAGATGTTATTGTGTCCGGTCTGCCTGCTTCAACAGTATATTCCCTGAGTGCCGAAAGGTTAAATTCCCTGGCGAGCTCAGAACAGAGCCCGTCAAGTTGCTCCGCTGAAAGCGTTGTCGGGGTGCCGCCACCCATGTATATTGCCACCACATTGAGGTTTAGCTCCTTCGCCTTCCGTGCGGTCGCTCTGATTTCCTTATACAGAGCCTCCAGGAAGGGCTCTATGAGTGCCATGCTCTTTTCCACAGACTGGCTCACAAAGCTGCAGTACGCGCATCTGGTGGGGCAGAACGGGATTCCGACATACAGGCATATATCTCTATCCGTAAGCGAGGCAGCAGCCTCCTCCGTAAAGCAGCTCGTCTCATAGCAGAGCTCCGCTCTCTCACGGCTCACGTCGTACTCGTTCGTAAAGCGTTCAACTGCCCGCTCCCTATTCTGTACAACACGCATTATGCCGCTCATAAGCTTTCCCGGCCTCACGCCGGTGAGGGAGCCCCAGGGTGGCCTTGTATATCCTGAGCGGAGTACGGCACGGTATATCGCCGTCTTGATTATCTTCTGGCATACGCTCCCCGTCTCCGTTTCTCCCGTGATGAACCCCAGTGGAGCCGCAGCCCTGCCGTTCCATCTCTTCCCATCTGCAAAATAGCTGCAGACTGCCGTAATGTATCGGCTGCCTGGAGATACTGATACTATCATTCCCCGCTGCCCACAGTTCAGCATCTCTTCGGTGCCTGAGCTGCAATATTCCGGCTTTTCCCCCGGAAAGAGGGTGGAAATCATCTGCTCCACAGCATATTTGTATTCATGTCCGATTAGTCTGACTCTCATGCTGCCTATTCTACCCGTAAAGCCTTATATCGTCAAGAACAACGAGAATAGCGCTCAGCTTTTGGCGATATACTCCAGCCATTTTGCTGTAGCTTCGGAGGATATCTTCTCCTCGTCAATCAGACAGAGGTGGCCCTTCTCCACCGTTATACGGCCGTTAACCATTGTGTAGTCCACAGCTCCCCGCAGGCCGACGGTACCGAACACATTCGCCGGGTCGAGCTGGGTGCCCACCAGCTCAAGACGCCTCGAGTCCACCATAAACAGGTCGGCGCACTTGCCCTCCTCCAGAGAGCCTATATCCGTGCGCCCCAGAAGCGAGGCGCTTCCGCGGGTGGCTATCTTCAGGATATCGTAGCCGCTGGGTGCCTCATTGGATGAGTTGAGCCTGTGGAGCAGATAGCAGATGCGCATCTCCTCCAGAAGGCTGCTGCCGTCCTGGGATGCGCTTCCATCCACGGCCAGTCCCACACGGACGCCCATGGACAGCATCTCCGACACACGGGCTATGCCTGAGGAGAGCTTCATGTTGGAGACTGGGCAGTGTGCCACGCCGGTTCCGGTTTTTGCGAGGACCCGAAGCTCTTCGTCGTTGAAATGGATGCCATGGGCATACCAGACGTCGTCTCCCACCCAGCCAAGTCTTTCCATATACTCGAGGGGGCGGATGCCCTCTCTCTGGAGCATGTAGTTCTCCTCGTCCTTCGTCTCGCACAGATGGGTGTGGAGCCTGACGCCGTACTCTCTCGCCAAGACTGCGCTCTCCCGTAGAAGCTCAGCCGAAACGGAGAATGGGGAGCATGGTGCCAACGCCACCGTGCTCATTGAACCGAAGGAAGGGTCGTGGTACTTCTTTATGCAGTCCACAGAGTCCTCAAGAATCTCATCAACCGTCTGAACGACGGAATCTGGCGGCAGGCCGCCGTCCTTTTTACTTAAATCCATGCTGCCGCGGCTCATGGCCATGCGTATGCCGAGCTCACGGGAGGCGGAAAGCTGGACCCCCAGCAAATCCCCCGCGCCCGCGGGGAAAACGTAGTGGTGGTCGAAGCAGGTGGTACAGCCGTTTTTCATCAGCTCGCCCATTCCCGTCAGGGAGGAGTAGCGGATTGTCTCCGCGTCGAGATTCTTCCAAATCTCATACAGGGTTATGAGCCAGTCGAAGAGCTCCATATTCTGCACCTTGGGCAGATTCCTGGTGAACTGCTGGTAGAGATGGTGGTGCGTGTTGATAAGACCCGGGTAACACCACATATATGTGCCGTCTATAACCCGGTCTGCTTTGACCTCGAGACCCTTCCCGATTTTGCGGATCACATTCTCCTCAACAAGGATGTCGCAGTCCTTATAGATACGGTCATCCGCGTCACAGCTGACCATGGTGTCTATGTTCTTAATGAGTACAGTCATACTCCGCCTCCGAATTACAAAGTGTTTCGCCGCGCTCAGAACTCAGCGAATATTTCCTCAACGAGCTTCCAGACCTTTGAGACGCTTGCAATCTCCAGGGTTTCGTTCACTGTGTGGGGGTCATGGAGGGTCGGCCCGATGGCAATCATATTGATATTCTCATTGTATACCGCGAATGTGCCGCACTCGAGCCCTGCATGAACGGCAATCTCCTCCATATCGCAGTTGAAGAGCTTCTTGTACGCCTCATGGGCCTTTTCCATGAGCACATTGTCTTCCTTGTAGGGCCAAGGGTCCGCATTCTTGGTGTAGCTTATAGCCATGCCGAGCTCTCCGCCGAGCTCTTCCTGCCCATCAACAAGCTCCTGTAGCCTTTCAGCAGATTCACTACGGATATTAGTATCCACCAACAGAGATTCCGCATCAGCCTTGACTATTCCGAGATTCGATGAGCTTTCAACAAGGCCCTCCATTACGGGGTCCCAACTGTTCACGCCGTTTGTCACATTGGTGACGAAACGGATCAGAGCGTCTCTGCCGGCTTCGGGCATAACCTTGCCCGGAACATCGGCTTCATCAATCTCCAGGACGGCGTTCGGGTCAGTTTCCTTATACTGCGGGAGGAAATCCTCCTCGAAGGTGGCACAGAAGCCTTTGACCTCTTCAAGCTTCTCGGGGTCAATGCGTATCACTGCAGTCGCACTTGTGACTATCGCATTGGGAGCAGTTCCTGCATTGAAGGACTGGAGCTCGAAATCGACGCCGCCTGCCTGCAGGTCGCTGAGGAGCTTGCCCATGGCAATTGCGCCGTTGAGTCTGCCCTTGTCTATTTCGACTCCCGAATGGCCTCCGGTGAGGCCTTTAAGCTTAATTGTTACAGTCTGCTGCTTTGCGGGCTCGCAGGGTGTGAACTCCTGAGTGAACTCTTCAAGCACCCCTGCCGCCGTTGAGACGATTATCTGCCCTTCCTGCTCAGCATCAAGGTTTATCAGATAATCTATATTCTGAACATACTTCGGGTCCAGATTGAAGGTCCCGTCCATCCCGTCCTCCTCATCAGTGGTGATGATGGCTCTGATGGGGCCGTGCTCCATCTTTCCGTCGGCTATGCAGAGAATCATCGCAACCCCGATTCCGTCATCAGCCCCGAGGGAGGTGGTTCCGTCAGACTTCAGGGTGGTTCCGTCATTGACCACGTTTATCACGGTGGTGAGCGGATCCAGGTTTGAGCCGTCCTTTTGGGCGAAGACCATGTCCATGTGCCCCTGCAGCCCTATCATGGGCTTGTTCTCCATGCCCTCCGTGGCAGGCACATCGAATATAATATTATTTACCTTGTCTCTTGTTACCTCAAAGCCACGTTCCTTTGCCCAGTTCTCCAGATATTCCGAAATCTTCTCCTCATGATGGGAGGGGCGGGGAATCTTGGTGAGCTCCATAAACTGCGAAATAACCATTTCGTCAATATCGGAGTCAGTTGCCTGCTCCGCATGCGCCTGCATGCCGCATGCCGCCAGAGACAGCAACATGATTATTGCCAGAATAAGTGCTATTTTTTTCATTTACTTACACCTCTTTATATTTGATAATATGGGGATTCTACCTGTTTTCCTCATTAACAATTCTCAGTATTTCTTTCATAATTTCTTCCCTTGATGCTGTCGGATTCATCCTGCAGCAATCCGCCAGCGGAATAAGCCTCTGCAGCGGGGCCATCTGCCGGCAAATTTTTACCGTGCTTGATTTCGGCATTCCGGCTTGTTTTAGGACCGGAATTATTACTTTTAAGCACTCTTCTCTCTGCTTTTTCTCATCTTCAATCAGTTTCAGCGCCTCTTCAAGGCTTACTTTTACTCCTGCCCGGAGTAATTCGTTCAGCTTCTCACTCCCTGAACGCAGAGGTTCAGTAGGGAGCACTGTTGATTCTCTGATTTTCTCTTCTTCGTTTATTATGTCGTATCTTTCTTCTTCCATAACACACCTCCAAAGTATTTCACCGGTGGCTAATTTACATCATATGTTATTGAAAAAACTTAATACTTCCACGGCAAGTCAAACTGCCTAATAAGTATTATATTATACCATTTTCTTACGGACAATTTCAAATACTCCACTAAATCTCTCCATTTTACACAAAAACCAATCCCTGAATTTGTGCACTATGGCAACAACAAACAGGAGGTCATGACGTGACCTCCTGCTTGTTGTTGGAATATTAAGTGCCCTGTCCTTTGATTTCGGGCAAGCGGGATTCGGCTTCTGAGCAAGAACACTGAATGGGCTCCATTTCAAGAACTGTACCGTGGAGCATCTCTGCCTCCCTGCGGTCATGTGTAACCATCAGAACAGTTTTTCCCTGCGTCTGTGAAAGTATTTCACCGGCCACCTCTTCCCTTGTGCTCTCGTCCAGCCCCTTGAATGGCTCGTCGAGAATCAGCATGTCACCTTCGGCCAGGAGTGCGCGGGCGATGGCAACCCTCCGCCGCATACCGCCGGAGAGCTCACGGACAGGCTTCTTTTCACTGCCCTTGAGACCCATTTTTCCCAGCAGTTGGAGGGCTTCGTCATCAGTTGTATTCTTCCCGTACACAAGCCTCAGATTTGTGAGGGCGGAAAAGCTCTCACAAAGCCGGTCCTCCTGAAACACAGCGGATATACGTTCGGGAATGCCGCACACTTCCCCACTGTCCGGTTTTTCAAAGCCCATGAGGATGTTCAGCAGTGTCGTTTTACCGCAGCCGGAGAGCCCCATCAGGGCGGTAACGGAACCGGTCGGAATCTCTGCATTAAAGTTGCTGAGAACCTCTTTGCCGTCGAAGGATTTGTGGATATTGCGTATTGAAATCGTGTTCATCTTGCTTCCAGCCTCCTGAAGAGAAATTCAATAAGGGCGAGGAACAGTTTTCCAAAAAGTATGCTGACGGCTACAATAATTACAGTCCACGCAAATAAATCCACGGTATTCAGGTAAGCCTTGGCGTTATACAGCATTTCACCGATACTCCCGTCCGGAATACCTATGATTTCTGCCGCAACACCGCTTTTCCACGCGAAGCCCAGGCCGGTGTTGCAGGCGGAAAGCAGAAATGGCTTTATTTGAGGAAGCTCTATGTACAGAAGCTTTTTGCCCGGAGAAACTCGGAAAAGCTCTGCGGCCTCTTCGAGCTTTACATCCATGCTGTGGATACCTGTCAGCATGTTGTTGTAGATAACCGGCAGAACCATCAGGAATGAGATAAACACGGAAAGCTGCGAGGAGGAGAGCCAGATCAGGCTGATAACGATAAATGAAGCCACCGGGACACTTTTCACCGTTGCAAAGAATGGTCTGAAAAGAACCTCCAGCACAGGAAACTTGCCAGCCAGCACAGCCAGCAGAGTGCCTAAAACCAGTCCCAGAAGGAAGCCGCCCACAATCCGTACAAAGCTGAAGCGGATTGCTGAGAAGAAATCCCTGTCGCGCCAGATTGTGCACAGTCTGCCCAGTACCTGAACAGGAGAGGCCAGCAAAACCGTCTGGTTAAGCAGCATAGCTGCTGCCTGCCAAATAGCAAGCAGCAGCAGGGCTGAGAGTATGTTTTGTGTTTTTCTAGTTAACTTCATAATAGAAACCATCGTCCGGTAATGCACCGCCCACAGAAGCGGGATTCTGCTCATACAAAATCTGCAGATAACCGTTCATTGGGGTCTTCATGTCTTTGCCATCGTAGAAGCATATATTGCAGTAAGGAATCGCCTTTTCTGCCACAGCAGCCTTCACGATATCAAACTTCTCAATAAGCTGAGCGGCAGCAGCGTTATTCTCATTTACATAGTCTGTGGAGCTTTCGTATTCCTTCAGGAAGTCGGCTATTGCCTGCGGATGCTCCTTGGCAAATGCCGTGCGCACAATCAGAACGCCCGTCAGTAGCATACTGCCGTTATCCAGCTCTTCCCAGGCTTTGGTAAGATCAATTGCGGAACGCAGGCCTTCAACCTTTGTCTGGGCTACTGTTACATATGGCTGCGGCAGCATGGCAATCCCGCTCTCTTTGCTTGAAAGGATTGAAACGACCTCGGTTGGCTCGCTCTTCCATTCGATTGTCACATCACTGTCCGGGTCGATACCGTTCTCACTCAGAATGTAGCGGAGCGCGTATTCGGGAGTGGAGCCCTTGCCGGTGGCATAAATTGTCTGACCCTTCAGGTCCTGCAGAGAGGCAACGCTGTCGCCCTTTTCCACGATGTAGATAACGCCCAGTGTATTTATTGCGAGCAGCTGAACCTTGCCGCTTGTATTGTTATACAGCACGGAAGCCAGGTTCGCGGGAACCGCTGCTATGTCCAGCTCACCGCCGACTATCTTTGGTGTGAGCTCATCGGCACTGCCGGCAACCGTGAATTCGTATCTGTTGGCGGAAACGCCGTTTTCATTATCCTCCATCACCTTCACGAGGCCCATGGAGGTGGGACCCTTCAATCCGCCGATTCGGATTGTCAGGTCTTCATTTGTATCATTATTATCATTAGCACCGCAGCCGGCAAAAAGTGCCAGCATCGCGAGACTTAAAAGGACAGCAGTAATTCTTTTTATATTCATATAAATTCTCCCTTCGTTCAACCCTGCATATTATAATCAAACGAAGAGAGAAATTAAGTTGCAAATGCAACAAAATTATAGCTCTATGAAATTTTCAAGCAACTTGAATTCGTTCTTGCGGAAGGAGATAATCCCTTCGCGCTGCATTGCGCCCAGCTCACGTGAGAGTGCGCTCCGGTTTACACCCAGATAAACCGCCATGCTGTCCCGGTTAAAGGGGAGCTTGAACTCGCGGGTGCCGTTCTTGTAAAGATACTGTGAAAAGAGCGTCAGAAGCTTTTCCCGCGTGGTGCTTTTGGAGAGAATCTGAATCCGGTCGTTCATTCTCAGAGTCCGTTCGGCGAGCATGGATGCAAAACGTACCGTCAGGTCGGTATCTGTCGGAGATGTGCTTCCCGCCATGTTGTGAATGCGGTTTGTTTTCATCTGCAGAACCGTACAGTCGGTCTCGCTGCATATGTAAACATGCGTGTCACAGCCCAAAAAGCAGAGTGATTCCCCAAAGGTCTCGCCGGGCCCGACATTAGCCATAATCATATGATTTCCTTCAATGTCGTCCATATAAACCTGCACAATTCCGTCAAGAACAAGGGCGAAGCTGGAAAGCGGTGCGCCGATGCGGTTTAGGAGTTCGCCTTTTCTGTAGCTCTTCTCCTTCGCCTCGAAGAAGGCAAGGGCATACTGCAGGGCATCTCCCTCAAGCCCCTGAAAAAGGGGGCATCTGTGCAGTACTGCATCATTCATCTCCGCCACCTCTTTTCACAATAGTCTGCTTAGTAAAATACTATATCATTTCCCATCCAATTTGCAGGTGTTTCGGCGTTTATTCCTTCATATGCTTTATGAGGGCTCGTTTCAGAACCTCTATATCAATCGGCTTGGCTATATGGTCGTCCATACCCATGGCGTAGGATTTCTGCTTGTCCTCCTCAAAGGCATTGGCGGAGAGTGCGATTATCGGGAGGCGGATTCCCGGGGGTGTTTCAATGTTGCGGATAATCTTCGTGGCTTCGTATCCGTTCATGCGGGGCATCTGTATGTCCATTAGCACGGCATTGTAGTAATACCAGTCTCTCGATTCCGCAACCTTTTTTAGAATATCCACGGCGATGTCGCCATCTTCTGCAGTATCCACCTCAAAGCCCGCTTCCTCAAGTATCTCCGTGGCTATCTCACGGTTCATCTCGTTGTCCTCAACGAGCAGAAGCCGCTTTCCTTCAAAGCTGATGTTCGTGTAGTCGGCAGTTTCCTCTTCGCTTTCCGTCACATTCGCATTCCATTTCATCGGGATAGACACCTTCATGGTTGTTCCCTCGCCGGGCTTTGATTGAATGTCTATTGTTCCACCCATAAGGTCTATAAGCTTTTTGACTATGGACATACCGAGACCGGTACCCTGAATCTGGCTGACCGTGGATGTGTTCTCACGGGAGAACTCATCGAAGATATGCTCAAGGAAATCCTCCGACATTCCTATGCCGTTATCCTTAACCGTGAATTCATAGAGTCCGTAGCCTTCCCTATCGCAGGGTTTCTCCTCAACGCAGTACTCTATGCTGCCGCCTTCAGGCGTATACTTGACGGCATTGCCGAGGATATTCGTTATTATCTGGTTTACACGGGAAACGTCGGTAAGAACATTCTTATGATGTATCTCACCAATGTGGAGAGTGAAGCTGATGTCCTTATTATTGCAGTCGGCAGCAACAACGGTCTGCATTCCCTGTGTTCTTTCGATGACATCCGCCGGCTCCTCATCGAGTTCCACCGTGCCCGACTCAATTCTTGACATCTCAAGCACCTTGTTTACCAGCATCAGAAGCTGCTTTCCGGAAATATCGATTTTGTCGAGGTAGTCATCCACCTGCGGATTGTCGCAGCTCTTCTTCGCCATCGCGGTATATCCTATGATAGCGTTCATCGGCGTGCGGATATCATGGGACATATTAAACAGGAACCGGCTTTTTGCGTGGTTCGCGTTTTTCGCGGCACGCGTCTGTTCAGCAAGCTGCGTATTCAGGTCCTGAATGGTCTTCAGCTGCTCCTGTGTCTTCTCAAGACTTTCCGCCTTGATTTTTTCGGATTTCTTTATGGCTCTGAAATATGCGGATAGAACGCCGGCAATAATCAGAATGACAGCCAGGGCAGTTAACAGCACCGCGGTGAGATGATCGATAATGAAATCCTTTACGCCGTATGTGTTGAAGTTTTCCACATAACCGTACATCGCGCCTGTCATCTGGGACTTATCCATAAGCCCGATACCGCGGTCTATAAGGGCGAGAAGGGCGGAGTTGCCTCTCAGCACACCGAAGCAGTACGCCACACTGCCGTCCAACGGGATATAGTTTATGCTGCTGAACTCACTGTTCGTCAGGTGCCCGGCAAGACGGACATTAGTCATGACGGTACACGAAGCCTCACCGTCGATAACCTCTCTGAGGCAGTCTCCGCCCGAGGCGGCAGGCACGATTTCAGCGTTTGGATAATGCTCCTTAATATAGATTGTCTGAACCGAGCCGGTGGTTTTCACCGCGATTTTCTCGAATATATCGTTGGAATAGTCACCTTTGAAGGCGACTGTCATCGGCAAATCAAACAGGCCCGTGGAGGTCATGATACCGGAGCTCTCCGAGTACCAGGCACTCTCGGTTACGGGGAATGCTGCATCAATCTCTCCCCTGTTCAGACCTTCAATGAGCTCATCATGTCCCGGGTAGACATGATACTCAATTGAGAGGGAGTCCCCTATCGCCATCTCCTTCAGCCAGGAATCCGTGATATCCGTGATTACGCCGGTCACGTTCCCGTTCTCATCGGTTGAGCAGAATGGCATGTAATCCTCAAGATAACCGATGCGAAGCACCTTGTGCTCATTGACCCATGCAAGCTCCTCTGCAGAGAGGCTTGCGTTGGTTGTTGTTCTGAAGAAATACTTTCTTTTCAGATTGCTGTAGAAATCCGGATTGTTAAGCTCAATCTGCTCAAGGGCATAGTTCAGCTCATGCAGGATGTCGTCGGCGTCCTTTCGGACACATATATATGATTTGGTCTCCGCGTAACGGATATATATGCGCACATTCCGTGAGCGGTCGATATTGTTTTCCGCTCCGATGAAGCCGTCAATGACGCCGTTCTCCAGTTCGTCCGTAAGCATATCGATTGAATCGTAGTAGACATACTCCGGCTTGACATTGCGCTCATCTGCCCATTCAAGAAACTCGGTGGTCATGTTGTTGTCTCGGATGACGCCTATGCGCTTTCCGTTCAGCTCCGTGTCCGTTGAGATGGGGTCGTCGCGGCGTATAAAGAGGGAATGGTAATCAAGGTCAATCGTTCTATCAGCCCAGTTCATATATGGCTCGCGCTCTTCGCGGTAGGCGAGCCCTGCAAACAAATCGATTTCCCCGGCCTTGAACTTGTCAAAAAGATCAGCCCAGTCTCCGTAGACGTATTCATATCTCCAGCCCGTGTAGTCGGCAATCTCCTGGAATATCTCATAGGAGTAGCCCGACTTTATCATATCGTCGGAGCCTTTTTCCTGGAAATTTACGCTCTCAAAATATGCCACCTTTACGGTTTTCTGCTTATTTTCAGCTGCATAAGCGGTAAACGGCACCACAAGGCATATCATCACGCAGCACAGAACAAGGCTCAGGATTCTTCTTGTTGTTTTGTTTATCATTAAGCGCTTCCTCTTGTTTTACATCAAAAGTAAAATACTTGTACATTCTACTACTATAATACTAAAACAATTGCTCCTGCACAAGTGAAAAATTAGCGCAAAAACCCCCATTATTTACACAAAACCGCTCACTTTGTGAGCGGCGTGGAGATTTAGAGATAACGTGCGAGTGTCTCTTTCAGTTTTTTTACATCAATCGGCTTGGAGAGGTGGTCGTCCATCCCCGCCTCGAGGGATTTCTGCCGGTCCTCCTCAAAGGCATTGGCGCTAAGGGCAATAATCGGCAGGTGGGTGTTCTGCGGGTCGGGCATGGCGCGTATTGCCTTCGTGGCCTCATAGCCGTTCATCCTCGGCATCTGGATGTCCATAAGCACGGCGTCGAAGTAATAAGGCTGGCCTTTGGCGATGTATTCCTTCATCTTCTCCACTGCGATGTCGCCATCTTCTGCTGTATCGACTATGAATCCGGCATCCTGAAGAATATCAAGGGCAATTTCACGGTTCATCTCGTTGTCCTCCACAAGAAGAAGCCGCTTCCCCTTGAAATCCAGATTGAGATATTTTGCCGTTTCAATTGCACGGTTCTCTGTATGCGTATCCCATTTCATCGGGACATTAACCGTTATTGTGGTACCCTCGCCCAGCTTCGATTTCACATCAATACTGCCTCCCATCAGGTCCACCAGCTTTTTCACGATGGGCATACCTAGACCTGTTCCCTGGATGTGGCTTACAGTTGAGGTATTCTCACGGGTGAACTCTTCAAAGATATGCTTCTGGTACTCCTCACTCATTCCTATTCCCGTATCTGCAACCGTAAAGCTGTAAAAGCCGTAGCCTTCCTTTTCGCAGGGTTTTTCCTCTACGGTATATTCAATACTTCCACCTTCGGGAGTGTACTTTATGGCGTTGCCGATGACGTTAAGAATAATCTGATTCATTCTTGAGCCGTCAGCAAGAACATATCTGTGGGGCACATCCTTGATAATGACCGTATATTTCAGGTTCTTATTCTCAATATCCGTACCCGAGAGTGTCTTCATATCGTAGGCCCTGTCTATGACGTCAGCAGGCTCCTGCTGGAGTACAACCTTTCCGGATTCGATTCTTGACATCTCAAGCACCTGGTTGATGAGCTCCAGAAGCTGATGACCCGAAACATCTATCTTGTTGAGATAGTCATATGCCTCACCGGACTTGTCCATGTGCTTCTTTGCCATAGCGGTATAGCCTTTGATGGCATTCAATGGCGTTCGGATGTCATGGCTCATGGAGTTGAGGAAGGCTGTCTTAGCCCGGTTGGCGTATTGGGCCTCCTCAAGGGCACGCTCAAGATTGTTCTGATATTCCTTTTCTTTCCGCACGCGTTCATCAACGTCCTGGAAGCCCATGGCAACCGAAGTCACTGGGCTGTCCGGGTCGCCCTCCTTGCCCGCAACAAAGTCGACGTATTTATAGTCTCCGCCTCCGGCGTTTGTACGGAAGGTCACCCTGTAACGGTTGGCGTGGGCCAGATTTTCTCTAATATTATTGTATTCGATGGCTTTGGAGAGCATATCCCTGTCATCCGGATGAACGAAGCGCATTATGTACTTTTGCATATCCGCCGCGGCATCCGAGGTGTTCTGATGGTCCTTTGCAGAGCTGTCCGAATTTTCTCTGGATATAACTGTGTACTCGTCGGTTTCGTAGTCCACAGCAAACACGCTCAGGTAGTCGTCGGTAAGGATGTTGATAAGCGAACTGTTCCGCTTCATCTCCTCAGTCATTGCAAGTTGGTCCCGCATTGTCTTGTCAGCGTCGCGGTAGGCCATGATATAGTTTGTTCCGCCGTCCGGGGAAACCGCCTTTGCAAAGCACATCTGATGGTAGTCGACCGTTCCCTGGTCGTTATACCTCTTATAGGTGACGACATATGTTCCAACGTCCGGAGTTTCGCGCTCCACCGTTTCAAACTTTGTCGCTTCCAGCATGCGTTCACGGTCATCCTCGTGGACGCTGTTCATTATGTACTTTACCACCGAAGAGTCATAGCAGGGCTCATCCAAACCCAGCTTCACGGCGCTCTGCACAGTGGTCTTTCCGGTGGAACGGTACAGATGGACCTTGTGGTCACCGAAGCCATCCATCAGCCATACTGTATGGTATTCCCTCGACAGTCCGTCAAGGAGGGTATCCTTGTTCTTTTCAACATGCAGAACCTCGGTGACATCCATATGGGTGCCCTCGATGCGGATGCCTTTAGTATATGCGGGATTTCTGACACCTCCGCAGCGCACCGTCATGATGCGCCCGTCCGGATGATGCCAGGGATACTGAACCTCTGAATGGACTCCGGAGATCATCTTCTCAACAGACTCGGAAACCTCATCATAATGCTCCGGGTCGATATTGTCGTACCAGGCGTGATAGGTTTTCTCCGGCGTGGTCTGCTCTGTGAGACCAATCAGCCCCAGCATGACATTATCAACATACATTCTCGGCTCGCAGCCCTCATCCAGCTCGAAGGCCCAGAGGCCGATATTCGCCTTTTCCAGAATATCCACTGAAAGCGGCATTGCCCCCAGATTCTTATTCATTCCGGCACCCGCCTTCTTTTGGCTTGACTTGTCTCTATTTTCCATGGAAAACCTCACAAAAACCATTATTTCCTTAATTTTATATAGTATCAAATCGTTGGGAGATAAACAAGAGGAATATGAATAAAAATCCCCATATTCCGCGCCTTTATGAAAAACAGGAGGTTTTGAAACCTCCTGTTATTATATTAGCCTCTTCTGCCTTTGACTACCACATTGATTGGTTCTTCAATTCGCCCGGGGTTGAAGGATTTACGGAGCAGTTTATCCTCCGTCTCTGCTTTTTCTCTGACTGCACTGGTTTTGCCAAGTTTTACCCCGCCGGAAACCTCTTCCAGCTGCTCATCATCAAGCTTGCTTTCTATTTTCCTGTCTTCCATAATATTTTCTCCTTATAGATTATGTAGATAATAGTTTTGTATTTCCAGCCGGCATTCCAGCCCACCGGCGCACACATAATGTAATACGCAGGACGCTTTAATTCGTTACAGTAATAATTGCGGTGTTCAGGACCCGCCGTATTGACTTATATGCTGTATACCTCTTCCCCTTTGAAGAAGGTCTTGGCGATGTTCAGTCCGTAGATATCCGCGGGAGCGGTCTTCTCTATGTTGCCGGTGAGCAGAACAAAGTCTGCACTCTTGCCCTCCTCGATTGTGCCGGTGATATCATCAATCCCCAGCTGGTAGGCTATGGCGACAGTGGAGGCCTTCAGCGCCTGCTTGAGCGTTACCGCCTCTTCCGGATGGTAGGATGTTCCCTTGTAATCGTCATAGTCCTTGACCCCTTCGTAGACGGATCTGGTCATGGCACAGCCTATGCCCTGAAGCGGCTGGGCAGGGAATGTTACGGGGAAGTCCGAACCGTAGGCCACAATAATCCCCGCATCCTCGTAGCATTTGTTTGCGAACCAGCCGTGCTCGGGCTCCACAGATGAATTCGGGTAGTTAACCTCTGTGTCATAGCCGTTGTACATCCAGTAGGGCTGAAGCTGTGCAATAATCCCGTTTTCGGACATTATCTTAAGCGCCTCGTCGGTCACTGCCATATGGTGGGCGATGATGTATTTTGCCTTGCTGTCCGGATTTTCCTTTCTGCACCTTGCGCAGAGCTTTGCCGCCTCCAGCACGGAGTGGGAGCCCATAGCGTGAATATGTATGTTAAAACCGCGCTTCACGCCGTCGTTCATGTAGAAGTACATCTCCTGGGGGTCCCAGATAAGATTGCCTTTATAGCCCTTTTCCTTGCCGTTCTGCTCGCACCAGGCGTCGGTATATGGAGTTTCGTTGCAGACCTCGCCCTCGATGAAGAATTTGAGGGTGTTCACATATACAAGATCGTCAACCTGATCCCTTTTAACCCTTTCGAGTGCGGTCTGGTAGTCGATTCCCGCATTTCCTGGGCTTATGGAATAGGTGTAGCTGAATCTCATTCTGGCAGAGCCGGACTTAGCCAGCTTCTTGACGGCATCGATGCCGCGTCCTGTCGACTTGAGGTCGGTTGTCATGGTGATGCCCCAGTTGGAGCCGTATTTTGCCTGATAATCCTTCAGTGCATTGAGATTCATCTCGTCCGTGAAGAAGTAGTCTCCGTCAATTGAAAACTGTCCGATGACGGCAGGCTCCGTAAGATGACCCGTGGGAAAGCCGTCGGGCTCGCGGTAAATGATTCCTCCCGGAATATCGGGGAAGTCGGGTCTTGCCCAGCCGGCGCGTTCAAGCGCCTTGGTATTGACCCAGCCTGCGTGCCCGCAGTAGGACGAGACAATCAGCGGCACATCAGGGCAGATTTCGTCAAGATCCTTGCGGCTGAGTATTCTGACAATTCCCTTTAGAGAGCCGTTAAAATATCCCTGGTCCCAGCCCAAGGCCATTATGAAGTCCGCATCCTGATGAGCGTCGGTATACTCCTTGAGCCTGGCCTTGTATTTGGCAATCAGTTCCTCCGGACCGTCATCGGGATCGGGCTTTATGTCGTTGACTGTCGGAAGCGTTTTTGAATAGGCGGCCTCCACATGTATGTGTCCGTCTCCGAGACCCGGAAGCAGGGATGCGCCGCCGGCATCGATTATTTCTGTGCCGTCGCCCGCAAATTCCATGACGGCCTCATTGCTCCCCACAAATGCTATTTTGCCGTCCTTTACAGCCACGGCCTCCGCGTGAATTTCCTCGTTGTTCATTTTCACGGAGTAGACCGCCGCATTTTTCACTATCAGGTCACATTCCTTGCTCATTTGCTGTTCTCCTTTGCTTATATCTGTATGTGTTGTTGTATTTGAAAGAATACTCGTTCGTACATTGTACATAGCGCACGCTCGTCGTCACAAGCTCCATATCGTTCGCTCCCTCGCAGGCTCGAGAGCTCATTCATTCCGCTGCTCCTCCTCTTCAAATCAGCCCTACGCCCACTTCGTTGGGCTCTGATTTGAGGACACGTGGGCTTATTACTCGTGTTTAGCTCCTGCAATTGCGCGGTAGGAACTACCTGGCCTCGTACCGACAACTCAAGCCCGCGCTATAGGGTGGGAGGCTAACTGGGCAGCATAGAACCAGCTGCTAAGCAGAACCTACCTAAATCTATAAAGTATGCCCTCACCTACGTGAGTACGACGTAAAATGTTGTCGGCATACGCTATGGATGACGTCAAAACGAGGGCTGTATCCCCCAGTCAGCTTCGCTGACAGCCATCCACTCTTGCTCCAGCCATTTTTCT
>R28__coassemble_194_pt1 | contig 31438 bp, 28 predicted proteins | sample R28__metabat2_high_PE_003 | metagenome-assembled genome bin R28
GATTCTAAGTGTGCCGACATATGTGCCGCGTCGGTTCTTGCCAAGGTGAGCAGGGATTCATACATGTATGATATGGCGGAGCTTTATCCGCAGTACGGTTTTGAAAGTCATAAGGGATACGGTACAGCTGCCCATTATGCAGCTCTGAGGGAGTTCGGTCCAAGCCCCATTCACAGACCGTCCTTTCTGAAGAAGATGCACTGATTCTAAATTATGGCAAGTGAGAAGAAAGTACTTGGAGACTTTGGGGAGTCAAAGGCGGTAGAGTTTCTTGTTTCCAAAGGCTACCGCATAGTAAAGAGAAATTACAGCTGCCGTTTAGGCGAGATTGACATTATCGCCCGTAAGGATAGCTTTATTGTATTTGCGGAGGTTAAGCTGCGTAAATCGGATTACTACGGAAGTGCTGCCGAGTTCGTTACCGCTTCGAAGCAGAGCAGGATAATAAAGACAGCCAGGTTTTGGCTTGCTTCACATTACGATGACCTGCAGCCCCGGTTTGATGTTATTGAGGTGTATGCTCCCGATGGGGAAAATGGTCCCGTTAAAATAAACCATATTGAGGATGCCTTCTGGCAGTAAACGCAAAACTATGAGTCTGTATGCAATAGGTGATTTTCACCTCTCCCTTTCCGGAGATAAACCGATGGATAAATTCGGGGTTGAGTGGATAAATCATGCTGAAAAACTGAAAAACGGCTTCAGTGCCCTGACTGATGAAGACACCACAGTAATCTGCGGGGATCTGAGCTGGGGGCTTGGAATAGATGAATGCGCAGAGGATTTTGCTTTTATCAACTCCCTTCCGGGCAAAAAGATTATCCTAAAGGGAAATCATGACTACTGGTGGAACACGGTAAAAAAGACCGGAGAATTCTTTGCCGCCAACGGGATAGATACAATAGATATACTGCATAACAACTGCTTTCAATACGGTGACTATGCCATATGCGGAACCCGGGGCTGGTTTTTTGAAGAGGAGACCGGAGGAGAACACGACAAGAAAATACTTGCCAGGGAAACGGCAAGACTCAAGGCTTCACTTGACGCTGCCGGTGACCTTAAGAAGCTGGTTTTTCTGCATTATCCTCCCGTGTTCGGAAACTATCACTGCGATGAGATATTGAAGCTTCTGAAGGATTACGAGGTCAGGCTTTGCTGCTACGGTCACATACACGGGAAAGCCCGCGGAGGAGCCTTTAACGGTTGGAGAGACGGAACACTGTTCAAGCTTGTTTCGGCAGATTATGTAAACTTCACACCTCAGAAGCTGGAACTATACTAATTTAATATATTTGTTATTTTCTTCTTGCATTTAGCTGTTTTATATGCTATATTATTCGGGCGAAAGAAATCCGGGTGTAGCGCAGTTGGTAGCGTGCTTGAATGGGGTTCAAGAGGCCGGGCGTTCAAATCGCCCCACTCGGACCAAAAAGGACTTGTATAAATACAAGTCCTTTTTTGCTTCTATATCACGAATTCAAAGCCTGTCTCAGAATTATCCGGGACAGGCTTTTGGCATCTATGCTTTATTCTGCTTTATAATCAATTTATCCAAGGAAGCTAATGAACCGGGCAGAACGAAAAGTATAAGCAGCACAGCGCACAATGCACCCATAGAGATGGTTTTAACTATTGCGCTGACTGCGGGCTCCTTAAAGAACCTTCCAACAATCGCAGTGATAGTAATAAGGATAAGGCCGGAGGTTAAAATAGTGTTTACGGAACCGTCATATGCAGCCTTTAGAGCTTCTTTAACATCTTTGGTCTTTCTTGCTTCGAGGTAATAATTGGTAAGCAGAATTCCATAGTCTATGGTGGCGCCCATTAGAATGCATTCAACAATGATCAGTGCCAGATAGTAGATGCTTCCCGTCAGGTATCCTGTGAAGGTGACTGTGAAGAATACACCAGTCTGAACCAGCAGCACAAGGAGTGCAGGAATGAAGAAGGATCTGAATGTTACAAGTACAATAAGGAAAATGGCAAAGGCTGTCATTGATGTGATGAGCAGGAGTTCGCTATCGTACGTTTGTTGCATTTCATATGTCATTGCGGAATTACCAATCAGGTAATGATCACCTTTCATTTCTTTTCCACAGAATTCCTTTATTTGACCAATGAAAGCAGTGGTATCAGAAGATTCCTCCGCATATTTAGAGGTAATTATCATACGGGAATAATCCTTGCCGACAAGCTGCTCTTTGCCTGATGCCATCTTATCGGATGCGCTGTTAATCGTTTCTCGCATGTCATCATCTATAAAGGAATCAAAACGGGTATCGTTAAGAATGGTACCTGTGAGATAATCGAACAAATACTCAAGAGACATTGTCTGAGAAGAATCGGCCTTGTTAACACTTTCCGCATAGAGGAAGATCAAATCCATTGCCTCAGGTGTTAGCTGATCGCTCATACCGTTAAAGAAATCAGCCATTTCTTCAGAGCTGTATTCAGTCTTTGAAACAACAGCATCGGCCAGCTGTTTGGCAAACATCAGCTGTTCGGCGGTTTCCTGATCGAAAAGACTGCTGTATTCTTCATTGGTCATAACGGTGTTGACAATCATATCCAGGAAGTCAGCAGCAGACATTTTCCAATTTGAAATATCTCCATGGCGGGCAGTGTAGAGCAGGCAAAGCTGTGTGCTCTGCTCTTCCTGTATGCCAAGAAGCTGAGAAAGCTGGGCAGGAGAATATTCAGTGTCGTTCAGAGTGCCGTTAATAATATCTATAAGAGTCTGAAGCTTTTGCGCATATGTCGGACCGAGCAGTGCACAGATCTGAGGATTGTTTAGTATTGCCTCAAGAATCTCATCAATCCGCATAGTCTTATCCTGAATGTCGCCACCGAAGGTCTGGGTGAACATACTCTGTATCAGCTGAAGAGGCATACCGAGCAGTTTGGCAGCTTCTGCCGGACTATATGAAGCAGCCATGGCTTCTTTATCCGTATACACGGACATCTGAGACAGCTGACCAAGCATTTCGTCAGAGAACATGGAGGCATAAGCGGGATCTGCTGCCAGCTCATTAGAGATAAAGTCTTCAAACTGAACTAGTGTCATACCACACGGCTCAACAGTTCCGCTCTGCAGAAAATAAAGTGTATACAGATCACGAACCTGCTCATTATCAATATCAAAGAAAGCTGCCATCTCTTCATAGTTTAAAGGGGTTTTAAGTATTTCAGGATCTGAAAATTTAGAAAGATAATCCAGCTTAAAGCTGTCTCCGTCTATTTTTGAAGAGAATTGAGCGTTTGTTGTTATATCGGATACAAATGCAAGAAAATCTCCCACAGTCATTTTACCGGCTTTTCCATCGTTGTAGCAGCTGTAGTATAGCATTCCGATAAGAGAAGGAGCCAGCGCGGTATCACTGCTCATGCTTTCAAGATTATCAGACATTTCCTCCGCGGTGTATTCCTGCGTGAAAGTGGTATAATAGCTCCTTACATCGGTTACATCCGCATTTGCCTGAAGAGTACGAGCCAGCTCCTGAGCTGCAGTTTCATCTTCGTTATTATATAAAAGAACAAGTGTGTTGCTGGGAGGGAAATATTCCGCGACATAGTCATAGCCCTCTAAAGTATAGGTAATACCGGTGTTTTTCTGCAGAAAGTAGGTTCCAATAAACAGAACTAACAGAATAATGGCCATGACGCGGCGTGAGCTATAGCTGAACGAAGCAGCCCAGTCCATGGGAATATGCAGAGATTTTTTAGCGGTTCGCTTTATGAGTGTATCACACATCAGAATGAATACCGGCAACATGGTAATGACACAGAGCATGCTGATGAATACGCCCTTTGCTAAAACAACTCCCAGATCAAGTCCGATTTTGAAACTCATGAACACAAGCATAAGGAGCCCGACTACAGTAGTGAAGGAGCTGGAGGCAATAGAAGAAAATGCATTGCTGATAGCAGCCTTCATAGCTGCATATTTATCATCATTGCAGGCTCTTTCCTGGCGGTAGCGGTTCATCAGCATAATGGAATAGTCCATGGAAAGAGCCAGCTGTAGCAGAGCAGCAATAGAAAATGTAATGCTGGAAATACTTCCCATAATAATGTTTGACCCCATGTTTATGGCAATCGCACAACCTATTACAATTAAAAACAGGAAAGGCTCTATCCATGAACCGCACATGGTGAAAAGTATGGCAAGTATAATTATTAAAGCGGAAATAATAACAACCGGTGGAATATCCGGCATGCGGGAATCGTTGTTATTCCATAGCATGTCATATTCATTAAAAGAATCGTCAAGTGCAGTTTCTACTGCAAGCTCTTCCTTTGTGCCATAATCGTATGGGACTGTAAGAACATAGAGTGTACGATCTTCATGGTTGTAATCAGGATCATCGGGCTTATACATAACGCTTTCAACATCAGTGATAGCTTTAAGCTTTTCCTGCACTTCGGGCTTCTGTGCTTCAGAGAGCCCCTTGAACATGACGCGGATAGTGGCGGAGACTTCTGAATCAGGAAACTCAGTATCCATGATATCAAGTCCCTGTTTCATTTCTGACTTGCCGGAAAGATATTTTGTCATATCATCATTAATATATACCTTCTGCATACAAACTAAACCTGCAACAGAAAGAAAAAGCATGATAATAAGTATAACCAGCCGTCTTTTAATTATAAAACCGGCAATACGATCGATCATTTTGTATCCTCCGTTAAATCCGATTTATTAAGATTAGTTATAAATTATAAACTAGACAATCAGTTTTTACAAGATAAGTGTGATAAGGAATACTTAGCCGTAATAACTCACGCATAAAGGTTGTGAATGTCTTTTCTTGTTATATGAATACTTTTCTTGATTTTTCCCGCATTTTGGGTATAATTAAAATATTCAGAATTTGTCAAGCGGAGGTTTGTTTATGTCTCTACTGACTTATTTAATATTTACTCTATTTGCAGTATTGCTTGTTTCAATCTGCGCATGGAAAATAAGCTCCATCAGAAATGAAAACAACAATCTCAAGCAGGAGCAGAGAATCAAGGACATAATAAATGTCCTCTCTTCCGAATGCAATGCAATATACTACTGCAACTACGATACGGATAAATATGACATTGTTTTCCAGCAGGGCTATGTACGCGAGGAACTTCTACAGATGCTTGAGCTTATGCCAAGGTATCAGGATGCATTTAACGGTTATGTGGAAATGCTGGTGTATCCGGACGACAGACCATTGATGCATACGGCACTTTCCAGCTTTGGGGAAAGACTTAAAAATAGAAAGAGCTTCAGGGAAGAGTTCAGACGGAAATACGGCGAGACCTATCTCTATACAGAGATGAACTGTGTAAAAATCGGTGAAGCTGAAGATGAACTCCATGAATTTGTTGTTAGCTTCGTTGAAAACGATGCCGCCTACCGCAGCGTTGCAGATAGCCAGAGACAGCTTGAGTTCACTGTAAACGAGCGTTCGGTTGAACTGCAGGAGAAGAATGATGCACTAAAAAGAATAAACGAGGATATCATTGAACTTCTGGGAAATCTGACGGAGGCAAGGGACACAAACAGCGGTGAGCATATACGCAGAGTAAAGGGCTTCACTCACATTCTTGCAGAGAAGGTCATGAATGAGTGGCCTGAGTACGGTATAACTCCGGATGCGGTGGAGCTTATGACGTCTGCCAGTGCGCTACATGATATCGGAAAGATAATGATTCCTGACGCAATTCTGCTGAAGCCGGGAAAACTTACTCCGGAAGAATTTGAGATTATGAAAACACACAGCGAAAAGGGCTGTGAGATACTCCGTAAAGCTCCGGACAACTGGAGTGAGTCCTACGTTAGAATAGGAATGGATATCTGCCGATATCACCATGAAAAATGGGACGGCAGGGGATACCCCGACGGACTGAAGGGTGACGAGATTCCGATAGCGGCGCAGATTGTTTCCATTGCGGACTGCTTTGACGCACTTACGTCAAAACGCCCATATAAGCAGGCATACGACGCAATCACCGCCTACAATATGATTCTAAACGGAGAGTGCGGTGAGTTCTCACCGAAGCTCCTCACGTCGTTTAAGGAATGCAGGAGTGAGCTTTTCAGACACAGTGCGGATAAGTCAAGTACATTTGAATCCATCATGCCTGCCGGAATAAGCACGGCAAGTCTGTCATGGACAAAGATACTCTTTGTTGACGATAATGAAATGAGCCGTGACATCGGGGTTGATATCCTGCTTAGCGAAGGGGCGGAAGTAATTCCTGCAGAAAGCGGGCAGGAAGCTATCAGAATCTTTTCTGAGAGTGAGCCGGGTTATTTTGACGCCATACTCATGGATGTTATTATGCCGGAAATGGACGGAATGCAGACAACTAAGCTCATTCGCGCATTAGACCGCCCTGATGCCGGAAACATATCAATAATTGCCCTTACATCACTTGAAACAGAGGATGCTGTAAACAGATGCATAGAAGCGGGAATGGATGCGTTCCTTACAAAGCCTATTTCTATAACGAAACTGGACAAGGTACTGTACGAGTGCATGAAGTCCCATACCGCAGCACTTGAAAGCACAATTAAGCGTTCAAACAGAAACATTACCGAGGATGTCAAGCGTGAGCTCGGTTCATTTGAGGACTACGACTTTATATGCCATGTAAACGGCAATAACAATGATGTAAGCTTTGTTTACGGTAAACCAATCTTTGAGGATGCTCTAAAGTCTATGCCTGCAAACTACCCGTCCAACAGAAAGTTTGACAGACTTTTAAGGGAGTTTGTTCCAAAAGAGTCATTCCAGAAGTTTCTTAAGGATACAAACAGATACCTGGTATTGGATAATCTGCGTACGCAATCCTATTATCAGATATCAGTGCCGATAGAAATAAACGATGCTGAATATATGTATAAGCTGATAGTAGTGCCGGACAACTCAATGTCTAACAGCTTTATCATTGCACTGACCAATGTGGAGGCAGTGCTTACAGAAACGAGAAAGCAGTTGGAGAAGGCTGAAATACGAGCCGTTACAGACGGACTTACGGGACTTTACAATGTTACGGCGTATACGGACTCTATGACGGAGCTTACCGAGCGTATCAAAGCCGGCGAGAAGCTTGAGTTTGCAATGGTTATCTGCGATGTTGATAACCTGAAAGGCATCAATGACAGCTTTGAGCATGATGCAGGTGACCGGTATCTATTAAACAGTACCGTTCTCATGCGCGAGGTATTTCAGAACAGTGATATCTTCCGCATTGGTGGAGATGAATTTGCGGTTATTGTTACCGGCAAGGATTACAGTAACCGCGATGAGCTTATGAAAAAGCTTCATAATAAAATTGAGATGCACAAGACCCGGAAGAGTGTTGAAGAAGGCCTGACATCCATGTCCGCAGGTATTTCCGATTATATGCCCGGCAGCGATAAAAGTTCTTCCGAGGTTATGAAGCGTGCAGATGGCATGTTATACGAAAAGAAAAAACAGAAAAAATAGTCCGTCGCAGGAAAGGAATTATTAAATATGGACATATCTATGCTCCTAAAAGCAAAACAGGCCTGGAGCACCTTCACCGGAAATCATCCCAAATTCCCGGCGTTTCTCAGTGCCGTAAACAGCAGGGGAGTCCCGCAGGGCACAGTTATCACATTGGAGTTTAAATATCCCGAGGGAGATACAATGAAAACAAATCTCCGTGTTACGGATAGCGACCTTGAACTTTTGGAGATGGCAAGGAATTTGCTGTCAAAGTGATTTAAATAATATTGTTTACATAAATAATGCAGGCAGAGATTAATCTGCTTGCTTTATTTTTATCTATGGTTTATAATTTTTCGACGGAGAGAGAAAAGAAAGAAAAGGTGAATTTTATGGCCAGGAAAGCCGGAGACAGGAAGGATGGAGTTCTTTTAAGAGATATCGATCCGATGCATTTCATTTGCCCGATTATATATCCGAACAGGTGTGATAATGAGGCTTATATCTCCGAACGTATAGACCTTACAAATCTTAATGCATATCTTGAAAAGAAGAACACAGCAGGAATCGAGTACAATTATAATCTCTTTCAGGTTATAGTTACAGCAGTACTTAAGACCATTACCCTCAGACCAAAAATGAACCGCTTCATCGTAAACTGCAATACATACCAGAGGAATGAGGTTTCAGCGTCCTTTGTTGTAAAAAAGCAGTTTTCTGATAATGGGGCGGAGGCGCTTGCCTTTGTCCATTCGAAGCCCACCGATACCATTGATGATATACATAACGAAATTTTCCGTCAGGTGAGCGAAGGCAGAAGCGACAAGATTGACCCGTCATCTGAGAGCATGGATGTATTTAACAAGATGCCGCGTTTTATCGGCAAGGCAGTGGTGAAGTTTATATGCTGGCTTGACAGACACGGATGGGTTCCCAAAAGCCTGATAGCTTCAGATCCATATTATTCCTCTGTTGTTCTAACAAATCTCGGCTCAATTAAACTGCATTCAGGATATCATCATCTCACAAACTGGGGTACAAACTCTGTATTTGTAGCTATCGGTGAAAGAAAAATGAGACCCTATTTTGACGATGAAGGCAATGTTACAATGAAAGACAGTCTTGACCTAGGGCTTACGATTGATGAACGTATTGCCGACGGATATTACTATTCAAAGACAGTAAGACTTTTAAAGAAGCTTCTGGAAAACCCTGAGCTTCTGGAGACTCAGCTTTCAGAAAGCGTAGAATACTGATACAGGAATTGTTTTTATTCTTTTTTAAGGGGGGAAACTTATGAAAATTGTATGCCTTGGTGGAGGAATCAGTACGGAGCGCCATGTTGCGCTGGTAACGTCAACCTCTGTATGTAAAGCACTGAGGAGTCTGGGACATAAGGCAATCTTTGTCGATATGTACTTGGGACTTGAGGATTTCGAAGGGAGTCTGGAATCCGCTTTTGATGCGGAGGACGGATTCTGCGGCAATGTGGCAATAGAACACATTGAGCCGGACTTGGAGGCTGTTAAGGCATCAAGAAAAATGAAGGGTCCCTCCAGATTGGGAAAGAATGTACTTGAAATATGCGCTCTGGCGGACTGCGTTTTTCTTGGTCTTCATGGTGAGGACGGTGAAGACGGGAAGATTCAGGCAACGCTCGACCTGCTGGGTATACCCTACACCGGTTCAGGCCCTCTGGGAAGCGCTATGGCAATGGAAAAGACCACTGGAAAAATAATTATGGAGCATGCCGGTGTGCCTACGCCTCCATGGGCAGAGTACACATATTCGGAAGCTGATATCCCTGCTGTGATGAAGAAAATCAGTCTGCCCTGTGCCGTTAAGGTTACAACAGGAGGCTCATCGATAGGTGTTGCGCTGCCTGAAACTGAGGAGGAGCTTGAGAAGGCCCTTCACGATATGCTTAAATACGGTAACCACATACTGGTTGAAAGAAAAATAAGCGGTAGGGAATTCACAGTTCCGGTACTTGACGGGAAAGCACTTAATCCCATAGAAATTATACCGCCTGAGGGCACCAGCTTTGACTATGTTGCTAAATACCAAAGCGGCTCCGAAGGGGCGAGGGAAATCTGTCCCGCCGATATCACGGATGGAGAGAGAGAACTCCTGCAGTCTCTGGCATTGAAATTCCATAATGCGCTGGGGCTTAAGGTCTATTCAAGAACGGACTTCATTCTTGACAGAGAAGGAAAGGCATGGTGCCTTGAAGTCAACACTCTGCCCGGAATGACGCCCAACAGCCTGATTCCCAGAGCGGCAAAGCTTGAGGGTCTGGACTATGCACATCTTTGTGAAAAGATTATAGAGCTTTCACTTGAGAAGAACTGAATATAAAAAAGTACATAAACGTCCTATTATGTTAACAATTTATTGATTTATTTCATTTTATATATGATAGAATAGTCACAATAATTATTCTATCCATATTATGCGCAGGTGAAATAAATGAAAGAGCGTCTGGCAAAATTTATGACCGGCAGAAACGGCAATGACCAGCTTAATCTGTTTCTTTTCGGTTGCTGCTCATTTCTGATTATACTAGGTCTTTTCTTAAGAAAAGCAAATGGAATTCTGTACACAGCGGCAATAGTGCTTCTGGCATATATATATTTCAGAATGCTGTCAAAGAATCTTCTCAGACGGAGTGATGAAAACAGTTCATATCTCAGAGCAAAGTTCAAACTTTTTGGGAAACTGAAGGCAATTAAGGAACGCTGGGTTCAGAGAAAGGACTACAAGTTCTTTACATGCCCCTCATGCAAGGCTGTCCTCAGAGTGCCAAAAGGCCGCGGAAAAATAAAAATTGTATGCCGCAAGTGCGGTAATTCATTCATAGGAAAGTCATAATATGTTCGGTTATCTGGTCGCTTCCGCTTCGGGGCTTACCGAGGAGGAAATGCAAAGATATAAAGCCTGCTACTGCGGTTTGTGCAGAAGTCTTAAGGATTGTCACGGTCAGCTATCAAGGCTGACGCTGAACTACGATATGACTTTCCTTATTATTCTGCTTGAGGCTCTTTATGAGCCTGAAATAATCTCCGGCAGCGACAGATGTCTTGCCCATCCGAGAGAGAAAAGAACTTGGCAGAGAAGCCGGTTCAGCGACTATTCTGCTGATATGAATGTTGCGCTCAGTTATCTTAAATGCCTTGATGACTGGCGTGATGACACAAGTTTCATTTCCCTCGCGGAGGCTGGAGCACTTAAGAGCGCGTATAATGAAATATCATTAAAGTATCCGAGACAGTGTGCTGCAATGGAGCAGTCAATACTCAGACTCAGCGATATAGAAAAGCGCCGGGATGAGAATCCGGATGCTGCTGCGGAATGCTTTGGGCATCTTATGGGAAGCGTTTTCGTGTATGACAACGCAGACAGATGGGCAACGTGCCTCTATTCACTCGGAGACAGTCTCGGCAGATTTATCTACCTTATGGATGCATGCATGGACCTTGACAGTGATGTTGTTAAAAACGGGTATAATCCGTTCAGAAAATACTACGGACTCGACAATGAGGAACGTTTCAGGGATATACTGAAGCTGTTTCTGGCCGATGCCGTAAAATATTTTGACTACCTGCCGATTGTGCAGGATTCCACACTGCTGAAGAACATACTGTGTACCGGACTGTGGTCGGAATTTGACAGAAAGTATAAGAGAGAGAATTAATTATGGATCCTTACAAGGTTCTTGGCGTATCACCGAATGCCTCTGAAGAGGAGATTAAAAAAGCATACAGAGACCTTTCAAAGAAGTACCACCCTGACCTGAATCCGGGTGATGAGGAAGCCGCAAAGAAGATGAGCGAAATCAACGCAGCTTATGATATGATTCAGAAGGGCTATACACAGCAGACATATTCTTCGGCATACGGATCAAATCCCTACGGTGCTCCCGGCAGCTCATATGCAAACGGCTACGGTTACGGCGGATTTAACGGCTTTGGCGGTTTTGGCGGCTGGGGTTCGGGGGCATATCAGAGTGCACAGCAGAATACCGAGCGCAGTGAATATACGGCGGCAAAGAACTATATAAGGAATGGAATGTATAAAGAAGCGGTCAACGCCCTTAATCAGGTTGACATGAAAGAGCGTGACGGAAAGTGGTATTATCTCTACGCAGGGGCAAATATGTACATGGGGAACAAGGTTGCGGCACTTGAGGCGGCAAAGAAGGCATGCGAGATTGAACCGGGCAATGAGGATTACGCAAATCTTCTGCGCCAACTCCAGAGTGGTGGGCAGTATTACGATTCGTATGTAACCAGATACAACACAGGTCTCAGCCCTGACAGGCTTTGTCTTACCCTTTGTGCGCTGAACGCATGTATGGGACCTATGTGCGGATATCATTTCTTTTGCTGCTGAGATATCATTAACATACTGTTCACCCTTTATTAAGCTTTATTACAACTTGAAGGTGTATTATGAGACTTGACAGATATTTATCCGATCTGGGCATCGCCTCGAGGAAAGAACTCAAGCAGATTATCAGAGCAGGCAGAGTGTCGGTAAACGGAATAGTCTCGAACTCGCCTGATATGCAGATAAACGAAAAATCCGACTGTATACTGTTTGACGGAACGAGGCTCAACTGGGCTGAATTCCGTTATTTTATGATGGATAAGCCTAAAGGAATCCTGACAGCCGCTACGGACAGGAAACAGAGAACAGTGATTGACCTGCTGCCGGACGAGCTGCAGAGAATAGGACTTTTTCCGGTTGGGAGGCTCGATAAGGACACGTCCGGACTGCTTCTGCTTACTAATGACGGAGAGTTTGCGCATAAGGTGATTTCGCCAAAATATGAGATTGAAAAAAGATATTATGCCGAAACCGACGGAACGCCTGATGAAAATGATATCAAGGCCTTTGCGGATGGAATTACCCTAAGAGATGGTCTTGAATGTCTGCCGGCAAAGCTGGAGCTGCTTGGGGAAAACCGCTGTATAGTCACTGTGAGAGAAGGTAAATATCATCAGGTAAGACGTATGCTTGCTGCTGTCGGGAAACCGGTTATCGAACTCAGAAGGCTTTCAATAGGTGGATTATGCCTAGATAAAGGGCTTGGTGAGGGCGGTTTTAGTGAATTGTCACAAGAAAAAATAGACCAAATCTTTAACGCAAAATAGACAAATTCTATAGCCATTTGTAATAATTTTTGAGCATTATGGAAATTGATTGGAAAAAATTCACAAAAATTCACTTCGATTTCTATTGAAAATTACAAGAAAGTAATGTATTATATCCCAGTATTATTTTAGGATGATATGGCAAAATTGCCAAACGGGAGGCATTACTGATGGCCAGTAAAATATTTCAGGGAGTAATAAACCAGCTAAAGGACACAATAGACAGGTCTTTCGGCGTGGTAGACGACAGAGGTTTTATTATTGCAGGCAGTAATCTGGTTACAATCGGCACCAGAATAGACGATTTTGGCAGGCTTGAGTTCAATACCTGCGACGAGGTTCTTTGCACCGGAGGCAGGTCCTTCCGACCGCTGGGCATTGGAACTACACGCTTTGACTATGTATGCTTTGTGGACGGGGACGATCAGACAGCAAGAACAATCTGCTCAATACTTACTGTTGCATTTAACGAGTCTAAACAGGGCTATGATGAAAAACACAACAAGGCAGCTTTTATCAAGAACATTATCTCCGATAATATTCTGCCGGGCGATGTTTATGTTAGAGCAAAGGAACTGCACTTTATTACGGATGACCCCAGAAGTGTTATTCTTGTCCGCATGGACAGCAATCCCGAGGCGGCTGCAGGGGAGGTTGTCTCAAAACTCTTCCCGGATAAGCAGAACGATTTTGTCATCAATATAAATGAGGGAGACATTGTTGTTGTAAAGAGGCTCTCAAGCGATGAAGACTACGAAGAGGCGTTTGAAGCGGCTGAATTAGTACAGACACGCCTGAGAGAAGAGCTGGGCATAAACTCAAAGATAGGTATCAGCACCATAGCAAACCATCTCCGTGAGCTTGCTGACCGTTACAAGGAATCACAGGTGGCCATAGAGGTTGGTTCAATATTTGAAGCGGATAAGACAATCGTAAGCTACGACAGTCTCGGTCTAGGTAGAATCATTTACCAGCTGCCTACTACTCTATGTGAGATGTTCCTGAATGAAGTCTTCAAGAGGAACTCAATTGACTCTCTCGATGAGGACACACTTGACACTATAAACCGTTTCTTTGAGAACAATCTCAATGTCTCTGAAACGTCGAGGAAACTGTATGTTCACAGAAACACGCTTGTATACCGCCTTGAGAAGATTAAAAAGCTTACCGGCCTTGACCTGAGAGAATTTGACCATGCAATTGTTTTCAAGGTTGCAATGATGGTTAAGATGTATCTTGATTCACTTAATATAAGCGTAAAACAATAATTCAGACTTGGAGGATTTATCCGTATGGTCCGTATGAAGAATGTCCGCAAGGTGTATGAAAGCAGCAGAACAAAAGCCCTTGAGAACATTAACATAGATATAGAAGACGGCGAATTTGTTTTTCTTGTAGGCCCCTCGGGTTCCGGCAAATCAACGCTGATGAAGCTCATAACAGGTGAGATACGCCCAAGCGGTGGTTATATTAATGTAAATGATTATGATATGAGCAAAATCAGACGCAGCAAGCTGCCGAAGGTCAGAAGAACGCTTGGCGTTATCTTCCAGGATTTCCGTCTTATTGAAAATATGACAGTCTACGACAATGTCGCTTTTGCAATGCGTGTTGTAGGCGAGAAAAATTCCAAAATTAAGAAGAGAGTTCCCTATGTCCTTGAGCTTGTCGGGCTTGAAGGAAGGGAAAAGAGGTATCCAAATGAGCTCTCAGGTGGCGAGCAGCAGCGTGTTGCTATTGCGCGTGCACTTGTAAACAGCCCGAGAATGATAGTTGCAGACGAGCCTACCGGAAACCTTGACCCTGTGAGAAGCCTTGAGCTTATGCTTCTCTTTGAGAAAATCAATGAGATGGGTACCACGGTGCTTGTCGTCACCCATGCCAAGGAGCTTGTCAATGCCCTTGGAAAGCGCGTTATAACGATAGACAGCGGTCATATTATCAGCGACGAAGAGGGCGGGTACTACAATGAGTAGATTAGGTTATCTTTTTGGCGAAGGATTCCGCAGCATATTTAAGCACGGATTCATGTCATTCGCGACAATTACAATCATAACGGCCTGCCTGATAATTATGGGCAGTGTTACGCTTCTTTCCGTAAACATAGACTCGCTGATTAAAGATCTTGAAGACCAGAATGAGGTCGTAGCATTTGTAGACGAGAACTACAGCGACGAGGATGCACGCGCAGTCCAGACAGCCATCAGCGGAATCGATAATATTAGCACCTGCGAATATGTGAGCCGTGATGACGCGATGAACAACTTCATGGGAAACTACAGCTCAGAGCTGATGGAGGGCATTGATTCCTCCGTGTTCAGGAACAGATATGTTCTGCAGCTGGTTGATATAGCAAGAATGTCCGAAACCAAAACGGAACTTGAGAATATCAGAGGAATCGTAAAGGTAAACGCTCATCTTGACTATGCTGAATCATTCATAACAATCAGGAATATCGTCAGCGTTGTTTCCCTTGTTCTGATTGCTGTGCTTGTTTTTGTCTCGTTCTTCATTATGTCCAATACGATAAAGCTTGCCACCTTCAGCAGAAGGGAAGAGATTGGAATTATGAAGATGGTCGGTGCAAGCAATAGCTTTATCCGCCTTCCGTTCGTAATTGAAGGTCTTATTTTAGGCATTTTTGGCGCTATGCTGGCTTTTTTTGCCGAGTGGGGACTCTATAATCTCCTGTGTGAAAAAGTTGCTGAATCCGCTTCCGGACTGATTAGAATAATTCCTTTCAGTCAGGTTATGAGACCCGTTCTGGCTGCGTTCCTGGCCGTTGGTATCATAGTAGGTGCTTTCGGTGGTGTAAACGCAATCAGGAACTATCTTAAGGTTTAAGTATTTTATTGCTTATGAAACAGAGAAAATCCATAAAAATAATAGCCATGATTATGGCGTTGCTGCTGCTTTTATCACTGGTGGCGAGCGTTATCCCTGTTCTTGCCCACGGTGAGGAGTATGACTTCTCAGCTGATGAGACAAGACTTGCAGAACTCCAGAAGGAAAAGGAAAACAAGGCAAGTCAGCGTAAATCAGCCCAGTCCAAACTTGAAGAGCTGAAGGCTCAGCAGGCCGAGGTCGTTGAAGAGAAGCTTGCTCTTGAGGAGCGCAATGATGCCGCAAAGCAGGAAATTGAGCTTATCGGACAGGAAATAGATCTCTATAACGATATGATTGCCGAAAAGGGCAAAGAGGTCGAGGCAGCAAGAGCAAGAGAAGACGAGCAGCTTGAAAAATACCGTACCCGTATCCGTGCAATGGAGGAAAACGGCGATTATAATATACTCGCTATTATTCTGAACTCTGATGATTTCAGCAGTCTTCTCGCGGCTATGGACGATTATGGAGATGTCATGGACAGCGACAAGGTACTGTTCGACCAGTATAAGGCTGCCCGTGAGGAAACCGAGCAGGTAAAGGCCGACTATGAGGAGTATAAGGCTGAATGTGAGGATAAGCAGGCTGATCTGAAGCAGCAGCAGGCTGACCTTGAAAAGCAGATAGCTGAATCGGAAGCCGAACTTGAAGAGCTTGCTGAAAAGATAAAGCAGGCGGAAGAGGAACAGAAAGCTGCCGTTGCAGCTGAAGCTGCTGCATCAGCTAGCCTCCTAAACTTTGTAAACGATTATTCGGCAAGAAAAGCCCAGGCAGCAACCCATACTGAAACTGTGACAACAATCGAGACCGTGGTTAACGAAGATGGAACAACCGAGGAGGTTGAGGTCACCAAGGAAGTTCAGGTTGTAGACCAGGGCGTATACAACACCGGTGTTACGGGCACAGGCAGCATGACATGGCCTTTTCCGGCAAGCCACAGGATTTCATCCACAATGAAGTCACGTTGGGGAAAACAGCACACAGGTGTTGACATAGACGGATTCAATCTTGCAGGTAGTGCTATTGTTGCTGCTGATGCGGGAACAGTAATTAAGGCTGAGTGGTCAGGCGGATACGGAAACTGCGTAGTCATTGACCATAACAACGGCATGAATACGCTGTACGGGCACTTGAGCAGTATATCTGTTGGAGCCGGTCAGACAGTATCCGGAGGCACTGTTATAGGCGGAGTTGGCATGACGGGTTCTGCAACCGGAGTCCATCTCCACTTTGAGGTTATTGTAAACGGTTCATATGCCAATCCGTTGGCCTATTACAGCGGCTATGAGCTTGAACCGGGTGCGGATGACGCAAGCTGATACAGGTGATAGTAAATAGAAGCAAAAAATCAATACTGTCTCTTTTCCTTGCGGCAGTAATGCTTATTGGGCTTCTCCCGCTGATGGCTCATGCGGTAACTCAGGCTGATATTGATGAGGCTAAGGCAAAAAGGGATGAGGTTACCGTCAGAAAAGATGAGCAGCAGGCAATTATTGACAGTCTGGCTGTTGAACGGGACGATATTCTAGCTCAGAAAAAAGCCTTTGAGGAAAAGGTGACGCTCACGCTCATGATGATTCAGTACAATCAGGATGTCATCAATCTGTATGACGAAATGATTGCCGAAAAAGCAGAAGAGGTTGAACATGCCAGGGAACTGGAGCTGGAACAGCTTGAACGCTACAGGGCAAGAGTCAGAGCGATGGAGGAGAACGGGAACCTTAATATTCTTGCAATAATCCTCCAGAGCGACAGTCTTTCGGACCTTCTCACCAGCATAGATGACATCGGCGAGATTATGCAGAGTGATAAGGAGCTCGAGGACCAGTACATTGAAGCCAGAGAAAACCACGAGAAGGTTCAGGCCGAGTACGAGGAATTCAAGGCGGAGATGGAGGAGAAACAGAAGGTCCTTAAGGATGAACAGAAGGCTCTTGAGAATGAAATCAGCGAAGCTGAGAAACAGATAGATTTGCTGCAGAGCCGGATTAACGAGAATTCCGATATTCTTGCTGAGATAGACGCCGAATGGGATGAACTGAATGCCAAGGTCAACAAGCTTGTAAACGAGATGAATGCGCAACGCGCAGCAACTCTCGGACCCGGCGCTTTAACCGGAGCGGCGAGCTTTATATGGCCCTGCGGTACCACATATATCACCAGCCGGGTGGGTAACAGATTTCATCCGATCTCCGGGGAATGGAAGAACCATTCCGGTATGGATATCGGTTGCGGTTACGGAGACCCTGTGTGGGCTGCAGCAGGCGGAGCGGTGACCCTTGCCGAGTATTACGGCGGGTATGGAAACTGTGTGATGATTGACCACTACAACGGATACTACACACTGTACGGTCATCTGTCGTCAATTGCGGTCAGTTCCGGACAGCTCGTTGCGGCGGGACAGACAATAGGTTATGTTGGAAGCACGGGTAATGCCACCGGTCCGCATCTGCATTTTGAAATCAGGCAGTCTGGTGTATGCCTTGATCCTGAAAGCTTTTTCCCGGCAGGCTCGTTTCAGTTTTCGGGAGACGCCGGGGAATGATAATAAAATAGTGCCGGGCAGCTGAAAAAACGCTGTCCGGTTAAGCATGTGCCATTGGCATATCTCATATTGTGTTTAATGGAGTGATATTTTGGGCAGACTACTAAAAAGAATCCTGAGAGGTATAGGAAATGTCCTTTCCTTCATCTTCAATCAGGGTATTAAGTTAAAATATGTTCTTGCTCTTCTGTTAATCTTTGTGGGCGGCGCGGTAGCGCTGACATATACCAAGATGCTGGATAGAGTAGGCGGCAAGACGGATTATAGCGAGGCTATGCGCTACATAGAGCTCAAGAACATTTGCGAGGAAAAGTATATAGATGAGGTTGACCGCGCTTCCATGACAGACAGCTCATCTGCAGCAATAGTAAGCGGTCTGGGTGACAAGTGGAGTTACTACATGACGCCCGATGAGTACGATACGTACCAGCTGTACAATGCCAACGATTATACCGATATAGGTATATCGATGATTAAGAACGAGGAAGGCGGAGGATTCTACATCGTTTCCGTAACTCCCAATACACCATCCTTTGAGGGCGGCCTTGCTTCGGGCATGATTATCACGGCAATCGCCGGTCAGGATGTCACAAATATGGATATTGACGGTGTTAGGAAGCTTATCCGTTCCAATCTGGATAAGGAGTTCATCATTACCGTCAACGGCAAGGAAGACCACAGCATTAACTGCGCATCAACTTATTCCTCAGCAGTTTCCTACAGACTTGAGAAAACTGAAGCGGGATATATACAGATAAAGAACTTTGAAGCAGGCTCCGGACAGGATGCAATAAACGCGATTGAGGACCTGTTATCACAGAAGGCTGTGGCACTCTGTATTGATGTGCGCAACAATCCCGGAGGACTTCCTGAGGAGATAACAAAGCTGCTTGACTATCTTATTCCAAACGGGGAACTTTTCTCAATAGTTGACAAGCAGGGACACAAGGAATCCATAAGGTCAGACGCAATGTCACTTTCGCTTCCAATGGTTGTTCTGATTAATTCCGGGACATATGCGGAGGCTGAGGTCTTTGCAGCGGTGCTTCAGGAGTACCAGTGGGCAGAGCTGATGGGTGAACCTACAACAGGTATGACCAGAATGCAGGAAACCTTTGAATTTGAGGACGGCAGCGCCGTAAGGCTTTCTACTAAGAGCTACCTCACTCCAAACGGTGTTGATATATGCTTAAGCAACGGCATAATACCCGGAACAATTATCTATAACGAAGACCCGAACTCCGTCGGTACAACGGACGGTACGCTTGGAACGAGCGGAAACGTGGCAAGTACTTCGGACGATACCCAGCTGCTTGCAGCTCTTAAATACCTGAGTTAACACAGGTTGTATAATAAAAACTAAAAACAAAGAAAAAGAACAGGAGCATGATTATGGCTGACATTTCCAACAGATTCAAGATGAGTCAGGAGAGACTTGACGCTCTCAAGGAGGAACTCGTATATCTCGAAACGGTACGTGAAAAAGAAGTTGCCGAGCAGATTAAAGAGGCAAGAAGCTTCGGAGACCTCAGTGAGAACAGCGAGTATGACGAGGCAAAGGAAGAGCAGGGAAAGCTCTATTCCAAGATTGCCGAGATTAAGGTTCTTATCGAGAATGCCGAAATAGTTGATGCGGTTGAAAAAGATACGCCGGCGGGAGGAATTACTCTTGGAACACGAGTAAAGGTGCATGATATTGAAGAGGATGAAGACCTGATTTTTGAGATAGTCGGTTCTCAGGAGGCAAATCCCCGTGAGGGAAAGATTTCCGATGATTCGCCGATGGGCAAGGGTCTTCACGGACATGTTGTGGGTGATACAGTTATCATTGATGCACCTGCAGGTGAAATGAAGTTCAAAGTTATTTCTGTTGATAACAACTGACAAGGAGACCCCATGAGCGAAGAGATTAAAGAGAAGAACAAGCAGCCGGAGCAGGATATCAACCAGCTGCTTCAGATTAGAAGAGACAAGCTTGCCGAGCTTCAGGCGAAGGGAAAGGACCCCTTTGTAATCACAAAGTTTGATGTGACGCACCACAGCGAGGACATCAGAGCTGATTTTGAGAACCTCCAGGAAAAGACTGTCAGCATTGCGGGCAGGCTTATGTCCAAGCGTGTTATGGGAAAGGCATCCTTCTGCCATGTTCAGGATCTGAAGGGTACCATTCAGTGCTACGTTTCCAGAGATGATCTGGGTGATGAGGAATATGCCGCTTTCAAGAAGCTTGATATTGGCGATATAGTTGGAATTACGGGTTTTGTTTTTGCTACGAAGACCGGTGAGACTACGGTTCATGTCAAGGAACTGACACTGCTTTCTAAGAGCCTTCAGATTCTCCCTGAAAAGTACCACGGGCTTACAAACATAGATATGCGCTACCGTCAGCGCTATGTTGACCTCATAATGAATCCCGAGGTGAAGGAGACCTTTGTAAAGCGTTCCCGCATTATAAGCTCCATACGCCGTTATCTGGACGGTCAGGGCTTCATAGAGGTTGAAACACCTATGCTTGTCAGCAATGCAGGCGGTGCAGCTGCGCGTCCCTTTGAGACCCACTACAATGCTCTTGACGAGGATGTTAAGCTGAGAATATCCCTTGAGCTCTATCTAAAGCGTCTTATTGTCGGCGGACTTGAGCGTGTATACGAGATAGGCCGTGTTTTCCGTAATGAGGGCGTTGACACACGCCATAACCCCGAGTTCACACTTATGGAGCTCTATCAGGCATATACCGATTACAACGGAATGATGGACCTGACGGAGAACCTTTTCAGATACCTGGCGCAGGAAGTTAACGGCAGCACTCTGGTTAAATACGGAGACAAAGAGATTGACCTTGGAAAGCCGTTTGCACGCCTTTCAATGATTGAAGCTGTCAAGCAGTATTCTGGAGTGGATTTCGACCAGGTCAAGGATACCGCTGAGGCAAAGAAGCTCGCTGATGAGCGCGGCATTGAATATGAGGAACGCCATAAGAAGGGCGATATTCTCAGCATGTTCTTTGAGGAATACTGTGAGGACAATCTTATTCAGCCGACCTTCATCATAGACCATCCGGTTGAGGTGTCTCCGCTTACAAAGAGAAAGCCGGACAAGCCCGACTATGTTGAACGCTTTGAGCTGTTCATCAACGGCTGGGAGATGGCAAATGCCTATTCCGAGCTGAACGACCCGATAGACCAGCGTGAGCGCTTTAAGGCCCAGGATGCCGCGGCAGCGGCAGGGGATGAGGAAGCCAACCATACGGATGAGGACTTCCTGAATGCGCTTGAAATCGGTATGCCTCCCACAGGTGGAATAGGATATGGCATTGACCGTCTGGTAATGCTCCTGACGGACAGCCCAGCAATCCGCGATGTGCTCCTGTTCCCGACAATGAAATCGATTGAGTAAAATTCACATGAAATCAGCCCTGCAGAGCTTAAGCCGCGGGGCTGATTCGCAAGATTCGTATATAAGCGGAGAAAGTAAGGAAAGTGGTTATGGAAGAGATAAAGATTGGGCGGTACAGGCATTTTAAGGGGAACGAGTATCAGGTGCTCTACATTGCCCGGCACAGCGAGACAATGGAGCCAATGGTGGTATATCAGGCACTGTACGGAGAGCGCGGAATATGGGTGCGTCCCGCCTGTATGTGGAACGAGGACGTTGAGCGTGACGGTAAGGTCTACCGCAGATTCACCTATATCGGAGACTGAACTGTATTACAGCCGCGGGGCAGCCCGCGGTATTATTTTACCTATTTGTTTATTGAAAAACTTATGATATAATTCAGCCATGAATCATGAGATAACCGGGGAAAAGGAAGATAGGCTTGAGAGCATAGCCCGCGAGGTGCTGCAGCTTGCACGCAGCAGTCTCACGGTTAATCTGCGTTTTATGGACGAGGCGCTGGGAATGCTTAAAATGAAGCCCTGTACTGCCGCAGATATGGCCTGCGACGGAAAGTATTTCTTCTATTATCCTCGTTATATATTAAGATGCTACAGAGAGGACAGATACTCCACCGCTCACGACTATCTGCATTCCGTCTTTCACTGTATATTCGGACACATGTTCTGTTCTGCGGCTCTCAACCGGGATTACTGGGACATTGCCTGTGACATAGCAGTTGAATACGCAATCTCAGGACTCGAGCTACAGACACTGAGCAAAAAGGGGGCTGAACAACAGCAGCCTGTCTTCAGAGGTTTGGAAGATGCGGGGATAATGCTCACGGCTGAAAAACTCTATGCATATTTCTGCGAAAAGAACTTAGAGCCTGAGACTCTTGAGGAATACAGAAGACTCTTCTCTGCGGACTTTCACTCCGTCTGGTACATGCATCCGGAGGAGAAATCGGAGCTGTACGGCATTGCCGGTAGTGTTGAGGATGAGGAAGAGCCGGATGCGGAGGAAAGCATTCTCCGCAGTATGGATGAACTCCGTGAGAGTCACGCGGCTGAGCCTGAGAAAGTCTGGCGGGACATATCAAGGCGCATACTCATGGACCTTGAGCATTTCTCAAAGACCCGCGGAAGTGGCGGGGGAGCACTGGTTCAGAATCTGCGTGAGTTCAACCGCGAGAAATACGATTACAGTTCTTTTCTGAAAAAGTTCGCCGTGGCGGGCGAGGCCATGAAAATAAACGACGACGAATTCGACTACATATATTACACATACGGGCTGAAGCTCTATAAGAAGCTGCCGCTGGTTGAGCCCCTGGAATACAGGGATATAATGAGTATCCGGGAGTTCGTTATTGTGATAGACACTTCGGCCTCCACAAGCGGAACACTGGTTCAGAAATTTGTTGAGAAGACATACAATATCCTGCTTTCAACCGAGAGCTTCTTCAGAAGGATTAATCTGCACATCATTCAGTGCGATGAACAGATTCAGCAGGATATAAAGATAAGCAATAGGGATGAACTTGAGCGTTATATGAAGGAGCTGAAGATATACGGTCTGGGCGGCACGGATTACCGTCCCGCATTCAGATATGTGGACTCACTGATTGAACAGGGCGAATTCAGCAATCTGAAGGGGCTTATCTACTTCACCGACGGCTGGGGGATTTTCCCAAAGAAGAAGCCTGCCTACAGCACGGCATTTGTATTTATAGACGATGACTACCGCAACCCCGATGTGCCTCCCTGGGCAATCAAGCTTGTTCTGCAGAGAAATGAAATATAATAAAGGGTGACTGACGTGAATATAAAAGAAGCAAAAGAAGAAATAATGAATTCCATGAAGGCCTACTTTTCCAAGGATGAGTTCGGTGGCTATGAGATACCCATAATGCGGCAGAGACCCGTTATTCTCATGGGACCTCCGGGGATTGGAAAAACGGCAATAATGGAGCAGATAGCCCAGGAGCTGGGGGTTGGTCTGGTGTCATACTCCATGACCCACCATACCCGCCAGTCAGCCCTCGGTTTGCCGTTCATTGAGACGAAGAGCTACGGTGGCAGGGAATACAGCGTATCTGAATACACCATGTCTGAGATTATTGCCTCCGTGTACGACCTTATGGAGGACACAGGGCTGAAGGAGGGTATACTCTTCCTCGATGAGATAAACTGTGTTTCGGAGACTCTTGCACCCTCAATGCTGCAGTTCCTGCAGTATAAGGTCTTCGGCAGACACAGGATTCCCGACGGCTGGATTCTGGTGACCGCCGGCAATCCCCCGGAGTACAACAGTTCCGTGCGCGAGTTCGATATGGTCACCTGGGACAGACTTAAGAGAATAGATATAGAGCCGGATTACGAGGTGTGGAAGGAATACGCCTTCAACACAGGAGTGCACGCTTCAATCCTCACATATCTCGACTCCAGGAGAAGTGATTTCTACAAGGTAGAGACCACAGCAGACGGAAAGAGCTTCGTCACAGCCCGCGGCTGGACAGATCTGAGCGATATGATAAGGCTGTATGAAAAGAACGGCCTGAAGGTTAGCGAGAAGCTCATATGCCAGTATTTACAGGATAGAAAGACCGCAGAGGACTTTGCCGTCTACTATGACCTGTTCAACAAATACAGGGCGGATTACAAAACAGACAGAATACTTGAGGGTGACTGCCCGGATGATGTGGTGCAGAGAGCGAAGAGTGCCAAATTCAACGAGCGCCTTGCAATCCTCGGACTTCTGCTTGAGGGTATCGCAAAGGAGCTCCGGAGCGTATATCTGAGCGAGATGACCCAGTCTGCTCTCCTCGAAGCCCTTAAGGATATAAGAGACGGTCTCTGCAGTCTTGATGAAAAGACCGCCGACAGAAAAGAACTGCTGGAGCTTCAGCAGAAGGCGGGAACAGCCTCCGATGATGACAGATATGTTCTCAACAGCCTGATTTTAGCACTTGAGAGCGAGATGAAGCTTGTTGAGGAGCAGAAGCCGACTAACTCCACAGCTGAATTCGGAATCCTGAAGGCGGATTACGACAGGCGCAGGGGAGAACTGAAGCAGAAGGCTGAAGCCGCGGGCAGGAAGCTTTCCAACATGTTCCGCTTCTGTGAGGATGTGTTCGGGGACGGCCAGGAGATGCTTATTCTGGTAACGGAGCTTAGCATAAACCGCTACGCCTCAAGATTTATTAACCGCTATGGCTGCAGTGAGTATTTCGCCCATAACAAGGAACTGCTGTTCTATGAGCGCAGCAAGGAGATAATAGAGGAGCTCGACGACATCGGGCTCTGATGAATGGAGATATTCTGATGTCCGAAAAGCGTATAACAACTGAAAATAAGAAGTTTGAGAGGGGAGTATGCCTGCTGGTGGGAGGCTCGGATATATTCTGGCGTGTGCTTGAATACGATGCCGCGGGGCACACGGCCCTTCTCATCGCTGACAAGCCGGTGCGACAGATGGCATACAACGATACGCTAAGGCTTATAACCTGGGAGGAGTGCAGCCTTAGAGCATGGCTGAACGGGGACTTCCTCAACACAGAGTTTTCCGAGGCGGAACGTGAGGCGATACTCTACACCGATATACACACCGCAAACAATCCGAGATACGGTACGAAGGGTGGCAATGACACCCGTGACAGAGTATTTATCCCCGACACCGACGAGGTGGAACGCCTGTTTGAAAATGATGCCGAGAGAGCCGCAAAGGACATGTGGTGGCTCAGGTCCCCGGGGCACGGCAACAGATTTGCTATAGGGGTCGACCACTTTGGCACGATACGCCCCATGGGTAGTACTGTGGATAATGTGTTCGGCTGGGTCAGACCGATGATGAGAGTGAATCTGGACTCTTCAGTGTTCGATGGCAGAATCCGCAGAGACGTAGAGGGGAATATCGAGTACGTTGAGGAGCCACGGCTTCTTATCGATGACGGGGTTCTCGTAAATGCCAGAATGTCGCTTGAGGAGGCGGTAATTCCTGAGGATGTGGTTTCCATAGGGGATGACTGCTTTGCAAGCTGTACGGCGCTTAAAAGCCTGAAATTTGAAGGGAAACTCGACTCCATTGCCGAGAGCGCCTTCAAGGACTGTACGAATATCTGTGACATCGAAATCACTCCGGAGGAATGGGACAAGGTCCGCCTGCAGGTCAGACGCCAGCTTATTAGGAAGAGCTCCGTGGACGCCTTTCTCGACTGCGATGAAACCCAGAGCGACAGCATGAGGACGGCGGTGGCATCATATGTGAACATGAACGGTGTCCGTGAGCAGCTTATCAGGGAACAGATTACAAACAATAACTCCCTGCGGCTGGGTAAGCTTCTGGATTCTCTTACTGAGCCGCTTCCCGCGGAGGACAGGGATAACTATCTTGAGCTCGCCGATTCCTCATCGGAGGTCAAGATACTGCTTATGGAATACAGAAACAGGAACGGCGGCGCCACGAGACCCGACGACGAATTTGAGCTCGACTGGGCCTGAACAGAAAGAAATGCTGCAACGGCAGTTGTTAAATATACTTAACAAGCTTCACAAAGCTTGGCTTTGATGTTATAATTATTCGAATAAACTTGAAAGGATAACTGCGATGTCATTAGCAAAGAAAAAAGAGGACGTGTTTTTCACACTGTTCAAGGATTACGCCAACCTGCTGCTCGAAATGAGTACTGAATTTGACAGATTCTTTGAGATTTTTCCTGATGTGGGCAATCTGCCTGTAACCATGAAGGAGTATGAATCAAAAGGAGACAGCAAAAAGCATACCATCATTAACGAACTGAACGACTCCTTTGTAACACCCTTTGACAGGGAGGATATCTTTGCTATGGCCGACCAGCTGGATGATCTGGCAGACTTTATGGAGGATATAGTAAGCAAGTTCTGTGCTTATAATCTGAGTGTTATCCGTGATGACGCGAAGGAGCTTGCAAGGCTTATCTCAGACGAGGTGAGGCAGACCGCAGTGCTTTTCAACGCCCTTCCCGAGTTCAAGAAGAACATGGAGGTTAAGGACGCAATCATTAGCATCAACAATACCGAGGATATGGGAGATGTGATATTCCGTAACGCAATATCAAAGCTCTTCCACAACGACACGGACCCGGTTGAAATCATAAAGTGGAAGGACCTCTATGAGCTTCTGGAAGCCACGCTTGACTCCGGAGAGAATCTGGCCGATACTGTTGAAGGGATCCTGACGAAAAATGCTTAGTCCGATAATTATTGCCGTTATCGCCTTCGCCCTGATATTTGAATTTATCAACGGCTTCCACGATACGGCAAACGCAATAGCCACATCCGTCTATACAAAGGCACTTTCGGCAAAGTCGGCGATTCTGCTGGCGGCTGCGATGAACCTTGTGGGGGCTATGGTGAGCGAAAAGGTTGCCGCCACAATCTCCAAGGGACTTGTGGATGTAACGCTGGAGCAGTATGTAATTCTCGCCGCGCTGATTGGTGCCATTATATGGAACCTCTTCACATGGTGGAAGGGTATTCCCAGCAGCTCATCCCACGCGCTGATAGGCAGTCTGGTAGGGGCTGTCATCGTGTACACCTTCAGCCTGAAGCATGTCATCTGGAAGGCTGTCCTGCTGAAGGTCATCGTTCCGCTTTTCACCTCGCCGCTGCTTGGACTGATAGTCGGATACCTGAGCACTAAGCTTATTAACTCACTGTTTGCCAAAAGACCGTATTCCAGAGTGAACGGTGTGTTCAGAAAGCTGCAGGTATTCTCCTCTGCATTCGTGGCATTCAGTCACGGAAACAATGACGCACAGAAAACCATGGGAATTATCACACTGTCTCTTGTAACCGGCGGACTCCTCAGCGCAGACGCAGGCGTGCCTTTCTGGGCAAAGCTCGCATGCGCGGGAATGATGGCTCTGGGAACATCTCTTGGAGGCTGGAAGGTTATGAAGACCATGGGCAGCGGAGTTACTAAGCTGAGCCCCTCATTGGGCTTCGCGGCACAGACCTCCTCGGCAATCATAATTGAACTGATGACCTTCCTCGGTGCGCCTGTAAGCACAACGCAGGTAATCACCACGTCCATCATGGGCGTAGGCGCGGTCAAGAGAAAATCGGCAGTTAAGTGGGGGAAGGCCGGCAATATCTTCACAGCATGGATTGTAACCCTGCCGACCACAATGGTTCTCGGCGGAATCGCAGCATATATCCTGGGATTATTTATTAAATAAACTTCATAAGGAGGGCTTCCTCATGAAATCACTCAGTCTCAAGGCAAGACCCGTTGTCGCCATAGTGCTTGTTATGATGATGCTTCTGTCTCTGTTCCTTCTTAATGCCTGCGGCAGCAAGGCGGGGACTGGAGATTCTAAGACAACTGAATCCGCAGAAGAAATAGCAGGCCCAAAGCCGACTGCAGTTACGGCCTACGAGGGCATTGATGTGCCTGAAGGCATAACTGTTGTGGAGGCACCTGAAGAGCCTGCTGCAACAAGCTCTTCCAATTCGGACAACAGCGATGTAAATGTACCGGACGGAATCACGATAGTCGATGCTCCAAATGATGCCTCAGGCAGCTCAGGAAGCGGGAACAGCGGATACAATGGAATAACAATAGTGGACCCACCAAGCGGAAGCGGTAACAGCGGGTATAACGGAATCACAATTGTTGACCCTCCTGACGGAAGCGGTTCGGGCGGAAACTCAGGCGGAAGCGCGAGCGGAACAACCCTCAGGTCCGGCTCATTCTCGGGCTCAAACAGCGGAATCACAATTACCTGCTCATATTATGTTGTATCGGCAGGACCCAATACCATTCAGGTTACCATGAGCGCCTCTCTTTACAGCCCCAGTCTTTCATCTAAGGCGAATCCCGTGACATTCACATGCGGTGGGCAGAGCGGTTCCGTAACAGCTCCGTCAATCCAGGGCTCGGGCACTACGAATCTGGGAAGCAAGACATTCACACTGAACCTTGCGCAGGGGCAGTCCAGCAGTATAAATATGGGTGTCTCGTGGCTCTTCAACGGTACCTACAGCGGAAAATCTATTGACAGCGTCTCTGCATTTAACACAGTATACGTATCAAGATAATATAATATTTCTTATAAAACTAAGAATACCGCCATCACTGGCGGTATTCTTTTCCTTTTAGAAGCCTGGCGGATATCAGGTATTTGAGTGCACAGTATTCGTGTCCGCTGTTTATCTCATAGTAGTTGCCGTGGGTTGTGAAGAAAAACTTTCCTCTCAGGGCAAGGGATATCTTATCTATCTCATCAAGAGGGAAGACCAAAGAGTTGTCCCCGTCCGAGAACACAAGCCTGTCACAGTAAAGGCTCAGAGAACCGGTGGCAAGCACTGTCCTGCTGTTTTTTACATTCAGGCTGCAGAGCCTCAGTCCGCTGTCCGTGAAGATAAGCTCATCGGGTTTGCCACTGTAGGCCTTTAGCCGTTCCTTGAGCTCGTCCTCCTGCCAGAGGCTCCAGTCATAAACAGTTGAGAATCTGTTAGGTGAGCCGTCTGCGGATTTCAGATAGCCCTTCCGGGTGAATATCAGCTCCTTGGAGCAGCTGCTGCATACCAGCCTGTCCTTTGAGCTTTTCAGAGTCGAGATACCTCCGCATTCGGGGCAGATGAAAAGCGCGGTCTCGAGGCATTCGGCAGGATTCTTGCAGCGGTAGTCCGCCTGGAGCTTTGCCTGGTCCTCGTATGCGTCCACCATAAGGTCATCACAGATGCAGCGGTAAATCTCCTCCTCACTCATTTCGGCAAGGCGCTCCGGGGTGTATTCATTCACTGCCTCTGCGCTGTATGGCCCTTTGCGTTTCTTGGTGCCCCAGCGGGGATTAATAAAGTAACCTCCGCGCACCACCACATTTACAAGCCCGGCTCCGGATTCTTTTACAATCTTTGCGGTCTTGGGGGAGATGAAGCCCGTTCTTCCGTTGAAGGTGCGGTTGCCCTCAGCCATCATACAGACGTTGAAGCCCTCGGAAAGCCTTTTCTTGATCTCATTGGAGGTCTCGTCAGCGGAGCCGCCCTTCTTTCTGGGGATGGGATTTGCCAGAGCCATGATTATGGAACCCGTAACGGGATTTCTGAAAATATGGTCGCTGGCCACAAAATACATGTGCCGTTTCAGCACCAGCCCCGCAAGGAAGAAGTCCCAGTTGGTGGTGTGGTTTGTGAGGCAGATATATGTCTTGCTCTCAGGTCTGTAGTTGGAGTGGGTGAAGCCCTTTAGAAAGAAATATGGTTTGATTAAAAAACGAATGAAAGCGTAGAACGCCTTGTAAAAAGTACGCATGCAGCATCTCCGGATAGTAGATGTAAATTTCTTTACAGCTATTATACCACATAAATGAAACTGTAGCTAAACTTATTTAGGAAATAAGAATCCCTCCCCTTGCGGGGAGGGAAACGCTATCAAATGGAGAGAAATATTATGAACTAAAGACTTACTATTAAACGATGCCCTGTGCCATCATTGCTTCAGCAACCTTCAGGAAGCCGGCAACGTTTGCACCAACCATCATGTCGCCCGGGCAACCGCACTCGATGGATGCGTTCAGGCAGGACTTGAAGATGTTCTGCATGATGCCGTGGAGCTTCTCATCGACCTCTTCGAAGGTCCAGCTGTAACGCATGGAGTTCTGGGACATCTCAAGACCGGAGGTTGCAACGCCGCCAGCGTTGGAAGCCTTGCCCGGAGTGTAGAGGAGGCCTGCCTCGCGGACAGCATTGATTGCTTCCGGAGTCAGAGGCATGTTAGCACCCTCGAATACTGCGAATGCGCCGTTCTTGATAACAGCCTTTGCGCCCTCGAGATCCATCTCGTTCTGGGATGCGCAGGGCATTGCGATGTCGCACTTTACGTTCCAGATGTTCTTGCAGCCTTCAACATACTGTGAGCCGGGAACTTCGTCTGCATAAACGGAGATTCTTGCTCTTCTCTTCTGCTTGATGTCAAACAGAACGTCGAGGTTGATTCCGTTGGGATCGTAGATGTAACCTGCGGAGTCAGACATTGCGATGACTTTGCCGCCGAGAGTTGTGCACTTCTGTGCGCAGTACTGTGCAACGTTACCGGAACCGGAAACGATGACATCCTGGCCTTCAAAGGACTTGCCGTTGTACTTGAGAACTTCGTCGGAGAAGTAGCAGATGCCGTAACCTGTTGCTTCTGTACGTGCAAGAGAACCGCCGTAGGGGATGCCCTTACCTGTGATGACGCCGCCTTCAAAACGGTCAACAATCTTCTTATACTGGCCGAACATGTAACCGACCTCACGTGCGCCGACACCAATGTCACCAGCTGGCGTGTCTGTGAACTGACCGATGTGACGGTAGAGCTCTGTCATGAAGCTCTGGCAGAAACGCATGATTTCTCCATCGGACTTGCCCTTCGGGTCAAAGTCGGAGCCGCCCTTACCGCCGCCCATGGGCAGAGAGGTGAGGGAGTTCTTAAGAATCTGCTCGAAGCCGAGGAACTTAATAACGGAAAGGTTTACAGAGGGGTGGAAACGAAGACCGCCCTTATAGGGGCCGATTGCGGAGTTGAACTGTACGCGGAAGCCGCGGTTTACATGAGTCTTGCCATTGTCGTCAACCCAGGGAACACGGAATTCAACAACTCTTTCAGGCTCTACGAAACGCTCGATAAGGCCCTTCTCTTCCCATTCGGGGTGCTTGTCGATAACAAGCTCGAGGGATTCGAAAACCTCTGCAACAGCCTGCAGAAACTCGGGCTCATTGGGGTCACGCTTTTTAATCTGCTCATAAACTCTTAAAAGGTACTCGTTGGTCATTCTAAAAATGCCTCCTCATAAAAAATGTTTTGTTATATCAAACAAATTTTTGCCACACAAAACTGGAGACATTATATTATATTTGTACAAAATTCACAACATATAATATCGCACAAAATTTAAGTTCCAATTATGTGAAAAATCACTATAATCACTAAATCTTATGACATCATAGTTTTTTGTTATTAATGCTGATAAATCCGCATTTAGAAGGCAAGTCTTGATA
>R28__coassemble_200_pt1 | contig 30976 bp, 27 predicted proteins | sample R28__metabat2_high_PE_003 | metagenome-assembled genome bin R28
GAACAGCATTCCTCCAATAAAGATATTGTTATAATATAGTCTGTCAATAAACTTATCTATCAGCAGAAGCAGGAATAGGGGAACTGTTGAGATTACCAGCATAATAAACAGTCTGGCGTTTGGATAGCGCTTCTGTTTATATTGCGGATTTGATTTTGAATTGGCTATCAGCAGAACCTCATAAATCATATCGGCTATGTCATTCCAAAGCACAACAAAAATGGAAACAATGGTTCCGAAGTGCAGGAAAACTGTAAACAGCTTATAGTTGAAGCTGCCCGACATCACACCGAAAAGATTACCGAGGACGGCGAGATGAGCAGAACTGGATACCGGCAAAAATTCTGTTATTCCCTGTACCAGCCCGAAAAATATTGCATTCCAAACGCTCATCGTGCCGCTCCTTTTACTTGCTGCAATACAGGGAGCGCACGCCCTTATAAGTCATATAGCAGTCAAATTTGGAAACGACCTCAAATGGCGCATGCATGCTGAGCACAGGTACTCCTGCATCGATTGTATCAATATTGCGGTTAGCCATGAACTTTGCAATCGTCCCACCGCCTCCGGCATCAACTTTCCCAAGCTCTGCCATCTGCCATACAACTGAATTATCAGAAAACAGCTTCCTGATAAACGAAACTGTCTCCGCGGAAGCGTCCGACGTTCCTGACTTTCCCCGCGCACCGGTGAATTTACAGATCGCCATACCATAGTTTATCTTAGAATCACTACGTTTCTCAGATACCTCCGGAAAATCCGGGTCATATGCGTTGGATACATCCGCAGAAATACAGAAGCTATGTTCAAGGCAGCGTCTTGGATTTGCATCGGTATCAGCACAGATGTCCTCAATAAAGAAATCAAATACCGCACTCTGCATTCCGCTTACACCGTCAGAACCGGTTTCTTCCTTGTCTGCCAAAATACAGATGCAGGTCTTTTCCGGATTATCTGCATCCAGGATTGCTTTTAGTTCCGCATATGCACATACTCGGTCATCATGTCCATAGCCCCCGATAAGTGAACGGTCAAAGCCTATCTCACATACATCAAATGCCGGAACAGCAGTCAGTTCAGCTGAGAGAAAATCTTCCTCGCATATTCCGTACATATCATTAAGAAGGCTCAGAACTGCATATTTCACTCTGTCCTTGCCCTCATCTGCATAAGGAACACTACCTATGAGGATGTTAAGTCCCTCGCCTGTAATACCTTCCGCCATTGTCTTTTTCATCTGATCCGCCGCAAGATGCGGTAGAAGGTCTGTAATTACAAATTTTGGTTCATCGAAGTTCCTTCCTATACTGACATCTACACGCTCTCCGTTCTTGAGGCATGCAACACCGTGCAGTTCAAGAGGAATCGTTACCCACTGGTATTTCTTTATTCCGCCGTAATAATGTGTCTTAAAGTAGCACATTTCATCTGACTCATACATAGTAACCTGTTTGAGGTCAAGTCTCGGAGAATCCACATGCGCCCCGGCGATGTAGCAGCCTTCGTTGAGCGGTTTCTTACCTATAACGGCAAGTATCAGAGATTTTCCCCTATTGTTAAGGTAAATCCTATCCCCTGCCGACAACTTATTGCCCGGCAGATACTCTCTGAATCCGCGTTTTTCAGCTTCATCAACAGCCAGCTTTACAGCTTCTCTCTCTGTTCTGGCACAGTCAAGAAAGCTCATGTAATCCTTGCAGTATTCCTCAAGTCTGATTCTCTCTTCCGTATTAATCAGGTCATATCCGTTCTTCTGCTCGTAAAAGAGCTCTAGTCTGTTTTCTTCCATCATCCCGTTACCTCTTTAATAATATCTGAAAATTTGTTTTTAAACTCCTCAACGCTGCCATTGTTGTATATTACAGCATCACAGCCTTTTTTAAAATAGTCATCGCTATGCTGGGCATCTATTCTGCTTTCTGCATATTCACGGCTTATTCCATCTCTGGCCATGATACGCTCTATTCTGAGATTTCTGTCGGCTGAAACTGCAATCCTTATATCGCAGATTTCACCGAGCTTTGACGAGATAAGTTCAATAGCGTCTATTGCCGCAGTCTTTCCGCCGTTAAAGGCATATTCTCTGAGTCTTCTGATAATCTCCAGCCTGACATACTTATGAGTTATCTCATTGAGCTCAAGCAGAGCTTTCCGGTCATTGAAAACAATGTTTCCAAGCTTCTTTCTGTTGAAAACTTCGCCCTCAAATGCCGAAGGGAATCGGTGTCTGATAGTCTGAAGCATCTCCTCATCTGAAAGCAGCAACTCATGGTATATCTCATCGCAGTCCAGTATAAGCGCATCCATATCCTTCAGAACAGCTAGGGCACTTGTCTTTCCGCAACCACTTCCACCAGTAATTCCGATAATCTTCAGATTATTAACGAGCACATCTTTGATATCCGGCTCAGAAAGAGCCCCCTGTCGTAATATTCTGTATGGAGTTGCACTCATATCTATGATTGTTGATTCCTTACCAAGACAGCATTCTCCTCCGTCAATTACCGCTTCAATCTGCCCGTCGAAGTATTCCATAACCTTCTTAGCAGTCTTTGGGCTTTCCATTCCGGAAGGATTCGCAGAAGGAGCCGCAAACGGAATACGCGCCTCATTCAAAAGCTTAAGTGTAATCGGAGAGTCCGGACACCTCAGTCCTACTGTATCTCCCCCTGCTCTTACGATATCCGGAATGTAATCCTTCGAGTTTAATACTATCGTAAGCGGTCCCGGCCAGAATCTTTCAGCAAGGGCTTTTGCCTGAGAACACACATTTTCGCAGTACAGCTCCATATCAGCTGGGGATTCAACCATAAGCGAAAGAGGTTTTACGGTAGGTCTGCCCTTCACCTCGTACACCTTTTTAACAGCCTCAGGGTCAAGTCCGTTGCAAGCAAGGCCATAAACCGTCTCTGTCGGCACTGCCACTAGTCCGCCTTTTATTAATAATTCAGCAGCATTTCCCGTATCATTGACAAAATATGCAGTATCCATGAACTCATGCCTCCGACTGCAATCTGAGCTGTTCAGCTCTGTCTGCAGTAATCAGGGCGTCAATCAGCTCATCAAGGTTTCCATCTATAACTGACGAGAGATTAAAGTTTTTATTGTCTCCGGTAAGTCTGTGGTCGGTTACACGGTTCTGGGGAAAATTGTAGGTCCTTATCCTATCACTTCTGTCACCAGAACCTATCTGACTCTTCCTCTCGGCAGCGACAGACGCATCCTGTTTTGCCTGCTCTATCTCATAAAGCTTTGATCTCAGAATCTGCAATGCCCTATCCTTGTTCTTATACTGGCTGCGTTCATCCTGGCACTCAATCACCATTCCGCTGGGAATATGTGTTACCCTTATTGCTGAGGATGTCTTATTGACTTTCTGCCCTCCGGCGCCCGAGGAACGGAATACATCAATCCGTACATCCTTCATATCAAGTTTGAAATCAACCTCATCTATCTCCGGCAAAACAGCCACGGTACAGGCCGAGGTATGTATTCTACCACCTGATTCGGTAACAGGAACGCGCTGAACTCTGTGCCCACCGGCCTCGTACTTCATACGGGAATATACATTGTCACCTTCTATAATGAAAACGATTTCCTTAATTCCGCCAAGTTCAGTTTCATTAAGGTTCATTATCTCTGTCTTCCAGCCCCTAGCCTCGGCATACATTGAATACATCCTATAAAGGTCTGCTGAAAACAGTGCACTCTCTTCCCCACCAACGCCGCTGCGAATTTCAACGATGGTATTCTTCTCGTCATTCGGATCCTTTGGTAGTAGGAGGATTCTGATTTCATCTTCAAGTCTTTCTTTTCTCTCCCTTGCTTCGCCGAGTTCCTCTCTGGCCAGTTCATGTAGTTCAGGGTCATCCATAAGAGAATATGCCGATTCGATATCCGAGCACGCTGTGAGATACTCATCATAGGCCTGCACAATTTGGCTTATGGCACGCGCCTCTTTGTCATACTTTGCATACTGTATAGAATCAGAATAGACATCAGGCTGCTGCATTCTGCTCTGCAGTTCCTCATATTGTTTTTTTAATGCTGCGAGATTCTCAAACATATAAACAATACATCCCTAAAATATATTCATTTACATAATAACATATTTTATGTAAACTGTAAATAAGAAAAACCGCACTTAGTGCGGTCTTTCACTAAAATAAATATTAAGTCTAAATCAATCTACAGGTTTATTCAGTTCCTTGTCCCAGCCGCGTTTCTTTACACAGGCAACGACAGTGGATGTCAATGCAAACAGAGCAAGTGCGTTAGGGATAACCATAAGATTGTTAAACATATCCTGCAGTTCCCATACAAGGTCATTGGACATCGTTGTGCCGACAAATACAAACGCGAGAGCAATCAACGAGTAGATTATTGTGCAGAGTTTGGGGTTCTTTTTGCCAAATAGCCAGTTGGCATTTATCTTACCGAAAAGATTCCAGCTAAGTACTGTTGAGAATGCAAAGAAGAACAGACAGACAGCAACAAAGATTGCGCCAAATTTTTCACCGAAGATTGTACCGAATGCCGTCTGTGCAAGATTTGCTTTACCAATTGTATCAGGGATATTGCCGTTAGCCAGTATTCCGTCCTTTGTGTAGAGGGTGGAGATGATAACCAGTGCATTAAGCGTGAGGACGATGAATGTGTCTATGAACACACCTATCATTGCAACAACTCCCTGCTCATGTGGCTCCTTTACATTCGCCTGAGCGTGTGCATGTGGAGTGGAACCCATACCTGCTTCATTGGAGAAGAGGCCTCGCTTGGCGCCCTGCGAAATTGCTGTCTTAAGTGCAACACCGAAGGCGCCGCCTATGATAGCCTGTGGCTGGAATGCATACTTGAAAATCATTCCGAACGTTGCAGGGATATATTTGATACGTGCGATGAGTACAACCAGAGCTCCTATTATGAATATTGTGGCCATAACCGGAACAATCTTCTCCGTTACAGATGCAAGACGCTGAACATTGCCCAAAAAAACGATTGCACAGATAATAACCAGAAAAACACCGATAATCCATGACGGGATGTTGAATGCATTCTGCATCGTAGAGCCTATGGAGTTGGACTGGACCATGCAACCCATAAATCCGACGCCAAGAATTATTGCCACGGCAAAGAATCCCGCAAGGAACTTTCCGAATCCGCCCTTAAAAGCTTTCGTAATATAATAAACAGGACCACCCTTGATATTTCCGTCTGCATCAACCTCACGGGTGCAGATTGCCAGTGTGGCCTCTGCATAGATTGTAGCCATTCCAAAAAATGCTATGATCCACATCCAGAAAATTGCGCCGGGTCCACCGGTAAGAATAGCACCGGAAGCACCTACGATGTTTCCTGTTCCTACCTGAGCTGCTATAGCAGTTGCAAGTGCCTGGAAGGAACTCATACCCGCCTCTTCCTTTTTTCCAAAAAGTCTGATGTTGCCGAACACTCGGCGCATACCTTCACCAAAACAGCGGACCTGAACAAAGTTTGTCTTTATCGAATACCATAGGCCAACTGCAATAAGCAGAAATACAAGGATATAACTGCTCAGGTACGTGTTAAAGTCACATACAAAGGGGTAAATTGCATTTTCAAATGCTTTCATTTCTTTCCTCCTCCGGTTTATCCGAAAATAAAAATTAGAGTTGCCGAATAATCAGCAACTCCGGAGAAAACAGACATAGATAATGTAATACTTATCTTCTCTGTCCTTTTGCCTGAGAGATTCGACTGTATAGTCTTGCACCTTCGGCACTCATTAAAGAGATTCTCCAGAGTCCCCTCCATGTCCAGTCTAATAAATTCTGAACACTTCATCGGGATTTATTCAGTTGATTATTTATACCACAGTATTATTTGAATATCAATAGTAATTTTTACATGATTTTTCTCAGTTTCAGGTTACTTTATTGTAAAAACTCTATAAAATGGAGAGCTTCTCTTTACGGTATTTCAGCAAATAACAGTGTACAAACAAAAATCCCTGAAACCAGGGATTTTAATGTAAATCTAATATGATATTTGCAGTTCTCAGGTTCCGAGATAAGCTTTTTTGACGTCATCATTGGACAGGAGCTCAGATCCTGTTCCGCTCATAGTGATATTACCCGTTTCAAGAACATATGCATAGTCAGCGGTTTTGAGCGCCATATTAGCGTTCTGCTCTATTAGAAGAACGGTTACACCCTGTTTATTGATTTCTTTGATGATATCAAAGATGCCTTTTACTATCAGAGGGGCAAGGCCAAGAGACGGCTCGTCCATCATAATAAGCTTGGGACGGCTCATAAGAGCTCTGCCGACAGCCAGCATCTGCTGTTCTCCACCCGAGAGGGTTCCTCCTGCCTGCCATGAACGCTCCTTGAGACGCGGGAAGAGATCATACACCCAGTTCAGGTCATCTGTCAGATCATCATTCCTGAGATAAGCACCCATCTTTAGGTTTTCAAAAACGGTAAGATCGGGGAAAATGCGGCGGCCTTCAGGAACCAGGGTAATCCCCTTTTTCACTATATCTGTGGGTCCAAGTCCTGTGATTTCCTCACCCTTGAAGCTGAGAGTTCCGGCAGCCGGCTTTACAAGACCAGCTATCGTACGAAGAGTAGAACTCTTTCCAGCACCGTTGGCACCGATAAGTGTTACGATATTTCCTTCCGTAACGTCAAAGGAAATGCCCTTTACGGCTTCAATTCCGCCGTATCGGACCTGCAGGTCCTTTATTGAAAGAATAGTTTCACTCATCTTCTGCCACCCCCAGATATGCGTCAATAACCTTAGGATCGGCCTGTACCTCTGCAGGAGTACCCTGAGAAATCAGCTTTCCAAAGTCAATAACATATATTCTGTCTGAAAATTTCATGACAAGGTCCATGTGGTGCTCAATCATGAATATCGTAAGATTATATTTTTCCTTAATCTGAACAATAAATTCGCCGAGCTCCGCAGTCTCCTGCGGGTTCATGCCTGCAGCAGGTTCATCAAGAAGCAAAAGTTTCGGATCTGTTGCAAGGGCACGGGCAATCTCCAAATGGCGCTGGAGACCGTAGGGCAAAGAAACTGCCAGATCATCCTTGTACTGGGCAAGGTTCTGCTCCTCCAGCAAAGCTAGCGTCTCCTCGCGGATTTTTCTTTCCTCTTCCGCGGAAGTGCGGAAAGTCGCTGAGAAAAGATTCTGTTTCGTACGCATATGCTTTGCGGTGAGAACATTATCAAATACCGTCATTGACTTCCAGAGACGGATATTCTGGAATGTTCTTGCAATACCCATATCGGTAATCTGATCCGGAGTCGGGTCAATTGCCTTAATATCGATGTATTTATCTCCGTTTTCACCGAGATAGGCCTTTTTCATCTTACCGGAAGGATGGTTCGCCACTATGGTCTTATCATAAAATGAAACCCTGCCGTTTGTGGGCTGGTAAACACCCGTTATGCAGTTGAATGCTGTTGTCTTTCCTGCTCCGTTGGGTCCGATAAGAGCTACGATTTCCCCTTCATTGACTTCAAGGGAGAGATTGTTCACAGCAACAACACCGCCGAACTGCATAGTTACATCTTCAAGCCGGAGGACATTCTTTACTTCACTCATTTTCATTGCCCTCCTCAACCTCTGATTCCATTGCCGAAACCTTCTTCTTTTTCTTAAACAGGTCGGTAATCTCCTTCTCGCCCATAATTCCCTTTCTGAAGAATAGGACAACTATCATAATAATGATGGAGAAGACAACCAGACGGAATCCGTTACGAAATACACCCGGTGCATTTATTCCAAGGAACGTACCTGAGTCAAGACCGCGCAGCCACCATTCGGATGCTGCAACGAAAAGGAACGAACCGATAACAGAACCGGATATTGATCCGATACCGCCAAGAACAACCATAAGAAGAATTTCATATGTCATGGCGGACTTGAAGTTACTTGCCTGTGCGATTGAAAGAACCATTGCCATGGAGGCACCTGCAACGCCAGCAAAGAAGGAGCTTATTACAAACGAAAGCATCTTGTGCTTTGCCAGATTTATTCCCATCGCCTCTGCAGCGATTTCATCATCGCGTATAGCTTTAAAGGACCTGCCGTAGGTGGAATTAACGAGCAAAACAATAAGAGTAATACAAATTGTGGCAATAAGAACGGGTACAAATGTTGAAAGGCTGATTACAGTACTTCCCACATTGAGCTTAAACGTGCTGGTTCTTGCGAAGCTCTTTAGAAGGTTGGAGCCGTTAGTAATAGGACCGAGTTTCGACCACTGGAATATGGCTCTGATAATCTCTGCAAATCCAAGAGTTGCGATTGCAAGATAGTCACTTTTGAGCTTAAGTACAGGAAGTCCGATAAGCCAGGCAAAGAATGCCGCAAGCGCACCTGCAAGGAGAACTGCGAGAATTACACCCAATACTGTTCCAAACCCGCCCAGAGACTGACTGAAGACCTCGGGGAAAGAGATTCTGATTGCGGCATCATAATACTGGTATACCACATCTCTGGCTGCTGAGGGAATGGTGAATATCGCGTATGTATATGCGCCAATAAGCATAAACCCGGCATGGCCAAGAGAGAACAGTCCTGTATAGCCGTTCAGAAGGTTCATTGAAACTGCAGCAAGGGCATAAACAGAACCCTTCTGAAGAACCGTAAGCAGCATATACATCTTGTTTGTGGGTTTGATAACCTGGTCAAGGATTATTACGAGGATGAGGAAAGCAGCTACGCAGCAGAATGCAATCCATGAACTTTTATGGTTTTTCTGTTCTTTTATCATAAAAGCACCCCCAATCAGACCTTATCTGTCTGCTTCTCGCCAAACAAACCTGTGGGCTTGAACACAAGAATGATGATAAGAAGAACAAATGTAAAGGCATCGGAGAAGGTCGCAAAACCAATCTGGTCTGTTATTGCTCCATTAACAATAAGGATTGTATCAAGACCCTTAATAAGGCTCTCGCATATACCTATTATGAACGCACCTATAACCGCTCCGGGTATGGAACCGATTCCACCGAACACAGCTGCCACGAATGCTTTCAAACCGGGCATACCACCTGATGTAGGTACAACACCCGGATAGTTTGTAAAGTAAAGCAGCGAACCAATAGCGGCAAGGAATGTACCTATGATAAACGTCATGGATATGACATTGTTGATTTTTATACCCATGAGCTGGCTTGTTTCAAAATCCTTGGAAACGGCACGCATTGCCATACCTATTTTTGTGTGGTTGATGAACCATACCAGTACTGCAACAAGAAATATGGTAAGAAACGGAGTTATGACGGTTACTCTCGTTGTCTCCATGCCGAAAATGCTGATTCTGTCTGAAATCCAGGGGATTGACGGATAATTCTTGTTCAGTCCGCCTGTGATATACAGAGCCAGATTCTGCAGTAGATAGCTGACACCGATTGCAGAAATCATAACCGACATTCTAGGCGCACTTCTGAGAGGGCGGTATGCCACACGCTCAATCGTAAACCCAAGGAGAACGGTGATGACTATCATCAGCGGTATCGCAAGATACAGCGGCAGGGATGCTGCCAGATAAACCATCATAAGACCCGCGACCATAAATACATCGCCGTGAGCAAAGTTGATAAGTCTCAGTATGCCGTAAACCATAGTGTAGCCAATAGCTATAAGGGCATACTGGCCGCCTACCGATATACCGGAAATGATATACGGAAGTGCGGTTTTCAATGCATTCATATATAATTCCTCCGGAAAAAAATATACGTATTAAAATGCCCGCAAGGGCACCTGAAGAAAAAGACGCTGCCGCGTTTCCTTCTGCAGATGTCCCATACGAAAAACAACACAGAAGCCGGCGGGAGTAAAAACTCCCGCCAGCAGAGTTTATTTATTGCTTATGATGCAGAGAATCAGCCGACCTTTGCAACAGTTACGAAGTCCCAAACACCTGTTTCGGTGTTGCAGGTCTTAACAAATGCGCTGTCGCGGAGAGCATCGCCGATATCATCAAGAGCAATGTGGCCTGTGATTCCATCATACTCAACGGAAGGAAGAACCTCAAGAACCTTTGCAGGATCCGCAGAGCCTGCTGCTTTGAGTGCCTCAAGTGCGAAGCAGTATGCATCGTAACCCATAACGGTTACAGCTGCGAGTTCGTTGTTGCCGCCGTTGTTTGCAAGAGCTGTGGAATCGCCAGCAATCCACTCCTTGATGCCCTTATCAAATTCAGCATCTGCGCCTTCCTGATAGAAGGTGGTAACACAAATCTGAAGATCAGTTCCCTTTGCTGCCTCAAGGATGACGTTGGAATCCCAAGTGTCACCTGCCAGGATGGGCATGCCGAGAGCCTGAGTATCAGCCTTTGCAATAATCTGAGCAGCTGCTTCTGTTGATACGGGGCTCATGAATACATCGCAGCCCTGATTCTGTGCGTTGGTAACATAGGTTGAGAAGTCCTGAGTTCCTTCAGGGAACTGCTCATACACGCAGTTGTCCTTGCCGAATGCTTCGATAAAGTAGTTGGAAAGTCCACCTGAGTAGTCATCTCCCTGCTTTGCAAGAACATATGCCTTCTTTGCACCGAGCTCATTCTTTGCATAGTTTGCAAGGACTGTGCCCTGGAACGGGTCAAGGAAGCAGATACGGAAGTAAACATCACAGTCAGAAGTTACCTGGGGATTGGTGCAGGTTACGCCGATTGCGGGAACGCCTGCAGCCTTGAAGGTATCGCCAGCTGCAATGGAAACACCAGAGCCATAGGATCCGAGGACTACAGAGACACCGCTGGAAATAAGAGTCTGTGCAGCTGTGGGAGCCTTATCGTTGGAAGATGCGTTGTCAGCATAAACAAGCTCAACAGAGTAGGTCTCACCGTTGATGTCAACAGTCGGGATCATCTTGTTTGCATACTGCATACCGAGAACTTCCTGCTTACCGCCTGCGCCGTTGTCACCGGACTGGGGCTCGAAAACACCAATCTTAACAACCTTGTCGGAGCTTGCTGCAGGAGCCTTCTGTCCGCATGCACAAAGTGCGAATACCATGCACAGTGCAAGGACGAGTGCCAAGAACTTTTTCATTGTAATTCCTCCTGAAATTTGTTCGTCATTCGTAATATTTTTGTCCGCATTTTGCGGACATTTGTTTTTAATTGACGATATATGAATTATGCACCAAACTCAGAAATATAGCAAGTAGAGTTTATGCCTAATTTCTGTATATGCTTAACATAATATTTGGGCATTTTATACAATAACCGGTCCCAGTCGGTAGTCATTTCCGCACATTTTATTCTCCTGGTCCATTCCGAGCTCATACAAATCCTTCGCACATACGCCACTTGCAAACACCCTTTGTGCATTTTCACTAAGAGAATAGATTTCTTTTGGAAGGGTAATAATAGGAACCCGGCAGGAGTCCTTTACAGAAGAGAGATATTGCCGACCTTTTTCATTAAAAGAGAGCACGCGTATATAGGGTGGCAGACCACTGCTCATTTCATCGTTTATTCCAAGCGCTGCACACATTGCAAGTCTTCTTATGGCAGACATGGGAAAGCGTTTTGTCTTTGCGGCAGCATAAATTCCCTCAAGTGTGCATTCCGTGCGTATTGCGTCGTATAGCCTATTACCGAGTCCGTCCGCCGAGTTTGGAAGTGTACTGAAATATTCTTTATCAAACATACGGAGACGTGAAATAATTGCGGTTTCAAGGATATCCCTGTTCACAGGATTTCCCGGCAATTCTCCGGCATAGATTCTTGCCCGGATGTCCTTTGCAGAGTCTTCTCCGTCATGTCTGTTGAAGCGCTTGACAGTTATGGGTATGATTTCCCCGTTTATGTCATTTATTGCCCTGATGTATTCTATACCGAGAAGGTTGTTGGGCTCAAGAAGAAGTGGCGAACCGCATAGTTCTGTTACTGCGGATGCATATGAAAGCTCAGGTCTGCTTCTGATTAATTCTCTGAGCCTGGACTGGAAATCCCCAGCCATTGCTGCTGCAGTGCTTTTTAGTAACTCTATGTCTCCACACTCGCTTCCGAAGCTTATGTGCGTTACCCCAAGAGCGCTGAGTATAGATACTCCCCCCCTTGCGAAACCTTCCGCTGATGCAAGACACCACGGCAACGGCAGTTCAACGACCAGGTCCGCTCCGGATTTGACCGCCTGTTCAGCCCTGTAGTGCTTTGGGAATATGGCACTCTCTCCTCTCTGAACAAAGTCTCCACTCATAACACAGACAACAGGAGCGTGCTCATTCATGACAAGCTCTGATGCTGCAATATGGTATGAATGTCCGATATGGAAGGGGTTATATTCACATATTATGCCTAATACACTTTTCATAACAAAAAACTCTTGCTTTTCATACAATTTATATTAAAATAACATTGTACGCATTTTATAATAAAGTAAATTTTTTTACAATAGAAAGGAATCCCCAATATGAAGATTTTAGTTATCAATGCCGGCAGCTCCTCTCTCAAGTATCAGCTCATTGATATGGAGACAGAGAATGTCATGGCAAAGGGTCTGTGCGAGAGAATCGGTATAGACGGTCATCTCAAGCATACTCCTCTTGTAGGCGACAAGCCTGTATTCAATGAGGACATAGACCTTCCCACACATTCCGAGGCAATTGCAGCCGTTATTGACAAGCTGACCAGCAAGGAATATGGTGTTGTTTCCTCAATGAAGGAAATCGATGCCGTTGGACACCGCGTGGTTCACGGTGGTGAAAAATTCGCAAACTCAGTACTCATCAACGACGAAGTTATGAAGGCAATTGATGAATGCACTCCTTTTGCACCGCTGCACAACCCCGCAAATATCACCGGAATCAACGCATGCAAAGAAGTTATGGGCGATGTTCCGATGGTCGCAGTTTTCGATACCGCATTTCATCAGACAATGCCCCCGAAGGCATATATGTACGCTCTCCCCTACGAGTACTACAAAGAGGGTATCCGCCGCTACGGATTCCACGGCACATCCCACAGATATGTTTCTCAGCGCTGCGCAGAGCTCATGGGCAAGCCCATTGAAGATTTGAAAATCATCTCTTGCCATATGGGTAACGGTTCTTCAATCTGTGCCATTGACGGTGGCAAATCAGTTGATACCTCCATGGGCTTCACTCCTCTGGTAGGTCTGCCGATGGGCACCCGCTGCGGTGACCTTGACCCGGGCGCAATGCAGTTCATCATGAACAAGCACGACCTGAAGATAGACGACATGCTCAATGTACTCAATAAGAAGTCCGGTGTTCTCGGCGTATCCGGTGTATCCTCCGACTTTAGAGATCTTGATGGGGCAAAGTCACAGGGTAACGAGCAGGCGGGACTTGCTCTCGACATGTTCCATTACTGGGTTGCAAAGATTGTCGGTTCCTACGCAGCAGCCATGAACGGCGTTGACGCAATAATCTACACCGCAGGTGTTGGCGAGAACAGCGCGGGCTCAAGAAAAGCAATCTCCGAGTACTTCAAGTACCTCGGTGTTGAGATAGACGACGAGGCAAACTCAAAGCGCGGCGAGGATATAATGATTTCCACTCCCGATTCCAAGGTTAAGGTATTTGTAATTCCAACAAACGAAGAACTGGTTATCGCAAGAGACACCAAGGAAATTGTAGGAAAGTAATATGGCTAAGTTTGAAGAATTCTATTATGAATCCTCCACAGGCAAAAACACCATACATGCGATAAAGTGCGTTCCGGAGGGCGAGGTCCGCGGAGTTGTTCAGATTGCACATGGTATTGCGGAACATATTAACAGATATGAGGACTTTATGCGTTTTCTGGCGGACAACGGTCTCGTATGCGTAGGAAATGACCACCTTGGTCACGGCAAGTCGATTAGGGAGGATTCCGAACAGGGCATTTTTGCCGAAAAGGACGGTTGGAACTTTGTTCTAAAGGACATGCTGAAGCTTCACGACATGACTCACGAAGAATATCCCGATGTGAAGTACATTATGTTCGGACACAGCATGGGTAGCTTCCTTACAAGGAATTACATTATTAACTATCCCGACAGCTATGATCTGGCAATACTGAGCGGTACGGGACATCAGAGTCCTTTGCTCATATTCGGCGGATGCACCATATCTGACCTGCTCTCCTCCAAGAACGGTGTCGCTTCTGACGGGCAGAAGCTGGAGGAAATAGCATTCGGCAGCTACTGCTCCAAGATTGAGAATCCACGTACTCCCTTTGACTGGCTTTCAGTATGCGAGGAGAATGTTGATAAATACATTGCCGATCCGCTATGCGGCTTTGTTGCAAAGACCGGTCTCTACCGCGACATGATGCATGGAATAAAGTTCATCACAAAAAAGAAGAACATCGCAAAGATGAACCCAGACAAGCCCATATATTTCATGTCCGGTGACGCAGACCCTGTAGGTGATTATGGTGAGGGCGTAAAGAAGGCATACAAGGCTTTCTGCAATGCGGGACTCAAGGATGTAATGATCCGTCTCTATCCCGGTGGAAGACACGAGATGCTCAACGAAACAAATAAAGAGCAGGTATATCAGGATATCCTTAACTGGATAAATTCAAAGCTTTAATCAAAAATGGGTGCGGGCATAAACCGCACCCCCATATTTATGCAGAAACCCGGCGGGTATCCGCCGGGTTTAAACTATTTACAATATTACTCTTCGACAGCTTCCTTTACTTCCTCAACAGCCTCTTCGACCTTTGCCTTTGCTTTTCTGGTGGTCTTCTTTGCCGTTTCCTTTACTTCCTCAGCTGTCTCTTCAACCTTTACCTCAGTCTCTTCGACCTTTGCCTTTGCTTTTCTTGTAGCCTTCTTTGCTGTTTTATTTATTTTATCAAATGCCTCTTCCGCCTTTACCTCAGCATCCTCAACAGTTTCTTCGACCTTTGCCTTTGCTTTTCTGGTAGTTTTCTTTGCCGTTTCCTTTACTTCCTCAACAGCATCTTCTACCTTCACTTCAGCTGCCTCAACCGCCGTTTCAGCTTTCTCTTCAGCTTCCTCGGCAACTGTCTGAACTTCCTCTACGAACTCCTCAGCGGTCTGTTCAACCTCAGCGGAGGCTTCCTCGAGAGTTTCCTCTTCAGAAACTGCTTCTGGCTCGATAAGAGCGCGGATTGAAAGGGATATCTTCTGCTTATCCTCATCAATTGCAGTAATCTTCGCATCAACGATGTCTCCGACCTTTACAACATCGGATACCTTGTCAACACGCCTGTCAGCCAACTGGGAGATGTGGATAAGGCCATCAACTCCGGGAAGAACTTCTGCAAATGCGCCGAAGTCCATAAGCTTTACAACCTTAACAGAGGCAATATCGTCAACTTTAAACTGCTCTGTGAAGAGTTTCCAGGGATTTGCATTGGGATCCTTGTAGCCGAGAGAAATGCGGCGTGCATCCTTGTCAAAGCCGATAACATAGACATTGATTTCATCGCCAACATTTACAACCTCAGATGGGTGCTTGATTCTCCCCCAAGTGAGCTCTGTGGTATGAATCATTCCGTCAAGACCACCGATATCAACGAAAGCACCATAGTTTGTCAGAGACTTTACAACACCTGCATACTCTTTACCAATCTCGATTTCATTCCAAATCTGCTCTCTGAGAGCCTTACGCTCATCCTGCAGTGCGCTGCGGATAGAACCCACAACACGCTTACGTGCCTTGTTGGCCTCTGTAATCTTAAGCTTAACATCCTGCTTGAGAAGCTGTGACATCTCTGCATCCTTGGGAAGACCGGACTGGGAAGCGGGAACAAATACGCGGATACCGTTAACATTAACAACAACTCCGCCCTTATTCTCCTCTACAACCTTGCCTTCCAGCACTGTGTGCTCAGATACGGCATTCTCTACATCATCCCAGAATTTCTGTGCATCAAGACGCTTCTTTGACAGCTGTGCAGTACCTTCCACATCGTTTACACGTACAACAATCGCTTCGATTTCGTCGCCGACCTTAACAAGGTCTTCAACCTTCTCGCCTGCCGCTGTGAACTCTTCTGTCGGAATAAAGCCTGAATACTTGGTTCCAAGATCAACGGATACTTCGTTACCGTTGATGGCACAGATAATACCGGTTACCTTCTCTCCATTATATATAGGCTTAAGGGAATCCTCCAACATTTCGTCAAAGGACAGCTCCTTAGCAGTTTCTTCGATTTTAATTTCGTCGCTCATTTGGTTTCCTACCTCCTTAATTATCCACTCGGGCGTTGAGGCTCCCGCAGTCAGCCCTACGGTGTCGCAATCCTTGAGCCTGCTCATGTCAAGCTCGCTGAGCCGTTCTATGAACTGGACATTATCACAATGTTCTGCGCATATTTGGGCAAGATGGACACTGTTTGCGCTGTGCTTTCCACCGATTACAACCATCGCGGAGCACCTGGCTGACAGCTCTGAAGCTTCATTCTGCCTCGTAAACGTGGCATTACAGATTGTATCAAAGATTTTTGCATTTGTACACAATTTTTTTATCAAATCGGAACATTCGTTGAAATTTCCATGAGTCTGGGTAGTTTGTACCACCATTGTTAGACTCTCTGAACAAATACCGGGGTTTCCGTCAAGCCATTCCTTCAGCTCAGTGGCATTCTCAAATACCTCACAGTTAGTGCACCATCCACGTATTGCCTCCACTTCGGGGTGATTTCTCATACCGATTATTATCACAAAGCATCCTTGTTCCGACGCATTGGATACAATCTTATGTATTGCCTTCACACGGGGACATGTTGCGTCATGGATAACCGCTCCCGCAGCTTTTATCCCATCGCAGATTGCCCTTGAAAGACCGTGCGCTCTTATGAGCACATTGTCACCCTGACTGATTTCATCTGTGGAGTTGATAACACGCATTCCCTTTGACTCGAGATAGGAAATAACATCCTCGTTGTGTATCAGCTCGCCGTATGAGCAGCACTCTCCAACTTCGGCCAATAGCTGCTCAGCCATTTCAACTGAACGGCTTACTCCAAAACAGAATCCGGCGGACTCTGCCACAATCAAATTCTTCATCAGTTTTCACCAGATACATTGCTGAGCTTTTCTATCACCAGATCGCAGAGCACTTTGAAGCTCTCTTCAAAGTCTATATCGCTTGTATCCACAAGGATCGCATCATCGGCCTGTTTGAGAGGCGCAACCTCACGGTGTGTATCCTGATAGTCTCTATATTCAATGTCCTTGAGAACCTCTTCAAAACTCGTTTCAATTCCCTTTTCCTGAAGCTCAAGGAGACGGCGCTGAGCCCTTACAGAGGCATCGGCTGTAAGGTATATCTTCAGGTCGGCATCGGGCAGAACAACCGTTCCTATGTCTCTCCCGTCCATAATAACGTTATACATACCTGCAAATTTTCTCTGCATGTCAAGCAGAAACTCCCTGCACGCAGGAAGGGCCGAGACATCGGAGGCGCAGATTGAAATCTCCGGCATTCTGATAACTCCACTAACATCCTCGCCATTGAGAAACATTCTCTGTGTGCCGTTCTCGTCGTACATAATCTCTATGTTAATATCCGGGAAAGCTGCGGCAACAGCCTGCTCATCCTTTCTGTCTATATCATGCTGGTAACAGTAAAGACCTACAGTTCTGTAAATCGCTCCGGTGTCAACATATACGAAGCCGAACTCCTTTGCAAGACGCTTTGATAAAGAGCTCTTCCCTGCTCCACCGGGTCCGTCTACCGCAATGGAATAATACTTTCCGTTATTCATTCTTTAATTCCTCCGATAATACAGATTCACCTGCAACATATCCCGTTGACCAGGCAATCTGAAGATTAAAGCCGCCCGTATAGGCGTCAAGATTCAGGACCTCTCCTGCAAAATAAAGTCCTTTGACAAGTTTGGATTCCATGGTGCGCGGATTCACCTCTCTGGTGTTCACACCGCCTGAGGTAACTATGGCCTCGGCAATCGGTCTGGTACCGCTTACTGAAACGGGAAAAGCCTTTAACAGTCCACGGAGCCTTACCCGCTGTTCATGCGTGATTGAGTTAACCGGTGTGTCAGCATCAATGCCGCTGAGTCTTATCATAACGGGTACCATAGACTTCCCCACGAGCCCCGGAAGCATGTTCTTGAAGGTTTTGTTTTTATACTCATCGAAATCACGGAGTATGCGGGCATCCAGCTTTTTGTCGTCCAGGGCTGGCTTGAAGTCAATCTCAAGTCTGTATGAGGCAGTTCCCATATTGCGCATATGTGCACTTGCAGTGAGAACCAGAGGCCCGGATACACCGAAATGGGTAAAGAGCATCTCGCCCATTTCCCGATATATTAGTTTATCGTTCTCGTATACCCGCAGTACCACATTCTTTGGTGCGAAGCCCTGCAGCTCGTTGCAGTAGCCGTCGTCGCTCTCAAGGGGAATCAGGGATGGCCTCGGCTCAATAATACTGTGTCCCGCGGACTTCGCCAATCTATATCCTGAGCCGTCACAGCCTGTGAGCGGATATGAGAGACCGCCTGTGCATATTGCTGCGGCACGGCAGTCTATCTCCTCGCCTTCAGAGCTAATCACATACTGTACCCTTCCGTCATAGCAGTTAAGCTTCCGGGCCGTGCCGTGTATCGTCCTGACCCCATTCCGAACGCAAAGCCCCGATAGCAGGTCCGCAACATCGTTTGCATTGTCGCTTACCGGGAAAACCCTGTTCCCCCTCTCAGTTTTGAGTTCAAGCCCCTGCTCCTCAAAGAAGCTCATCACATCGTATGGGGAGAAGCGGTTGAGTGCAGAGTAGAGAAATCTGCCATCTCCTGAGATGTTTTTCAAAACCTCGTTCACATCACAGGCGTTTGTTATGTTGCAGCGTCCTTTACCTGTGATTCTGAGTTTTCTTCCCGCTTTTGCATTCGGGTCAAGAATTGCAACCTTCAATCCGCGGCTGGCCGCCTTGTAAGCACACATAAGCCCCGAAGCGCCGCCGCCAATTACAACAAGGTCATAGCTCTGGTTAGGCATTGTACTCACCTCGCAGAAGTTCAATCTCCTCAGGCTCCAGATAGCGCCAGCAGCCCTTCTTCAGCCCGCCAAGCTCCAGGGGACCTTCTGATATTCTGATAAGGCGCGTAACCTTCAGTCCGGCATTTTCACATATCCTTCTAACCTGTCGGTTCCTACCCTCATGTATGGAAATCTCATACTTGGCCGTTCCATCTTTTTCCTCTATGAGTTTCACATCTGCCGGGCGGGTCATATACCCATCTATTTCTATCGGCCGTCGCATTATCACCGATGCATGAGCGAACTTTTCGCCGTTTACCGATACGCGGTAGGTCTTTACAGTCTCACCGGAGGGATGCATCAGTCGGTTGGCCAGTTCTCCGTCATTGGTGAAAAGCAGAAGCCCTTCAGAATACATGTCCAGTCTTCCCACGGGATATACCCGTCCGGGCACATCCTTAATAAGCTCCATAACCGTTCTTCTGCCTTGTTCATCTGAAACTGTTGTCACATATCCCTTCGGCTTGTTGAGCATGAGATATATGTAGTTGTCAAAATTATGTTTACATAATTTGGTTCCGTTTACTGTTATCACATCGGTTTCAGGATCTGCCTTTTCGCCCAAAAGCGCAGGAATACCGTTAACAAAGACTTTGCCCTCAGAAATAAGCTTCTCCGCTGAACGTCTCGACATCATGCCCGAGGCTGATATAATTTTCTGTATTCTTTCCTGCATTCGTTCCATTAATAAGCACCGCCATTGATTATAGGCGGTGCTGTAAAGCCTTTGACTTCAGGCTTATTCTTCCTTTCCGGTATTATTGATGAAGGCATCAATACGGTCCATAACCTGCGGTACGAGGTCGATAAGTCTGTCCACTGTGTTGGATGCGGGAGGTGCAACATTGACCATTCTTACTACTCCGTCCTTTACCACGAGGAAGCCTGTGGGGGTGACTTTAACGCCTGTTGCGTTTCCGCCGCCATATGGCTGTGTCTTTGTGCATCTCTTCTTGCCCAACTCAATTCCGCCGCCGCCGAAGCCCACGCTGATTTGTGAGATAGGGATGAGTGTGATTCCATCCGGGGTTGTAATAGGTTCACCCGCAACAGTATCTGTCTGGAGCATCTCTTTGACGCTCTTCATTGTGGTTTCCATCATATTACCGAGCTGATTGGTGTTTTCAATTGTATCCATTATTGTTTTTCCTTTCAAAATGTGAAATATATCAATTGTTTTTTGACTGATTAATTAAGCCGATACTGCTTCGGGCTGAGATTCATCGTTGTTATCACCGATTTCTTCTGCCTTCTTTGACTTAAGCTTTGCTAACAGGGCGGCAATCTTTTCAGAACGCTCCGTGGCGATTTCCATTTCTTCGTTGTAACAGTCTCGGTGGAATATCTTCATCCACAGCCAACGGACTTTGTTCTTTATCAGAATACCCAACGCACCGAACAGAATCGTATTGACCATACGGAATATGGCTCCGATTCTCAGCACAATGGCAATGCCGAAATCAAGAACCAGGAATTCGTCCGATCCGAAGTCTACAGCAGTTCTGACACTAAGGTCTCTGCATCTGAAACGCTTTGCACATAGAGGCTGTAGAGATGAAATCGCAGCATTTATATAAGCAAAGTTTCTGGCCACATTGTAAGGGTCTTTTCCCGTCGCCGTCCAGTCAAGGAGAAACCTGTTCACATTAAAACCGTGGTTGAATCTTGAAATACCCTTCAACACCTTCTTAATCAGCGCAAGAATCTCTTCGGCGCTGAACATGAGACCAGGCTTTTTCTTCTTAGCCTTTTCCTTCTTTGGTTTCTTTTTCTTTTCCGGCTTTTCCTTTTTCGGCTTTACCTCTTTCACCGGCTTCTCTTTCTTCGGCTTATCGGATTCGGGCTTTTTCTTTTTCGGGAACACCTGAATCAGAATACCGCAGACCTTGAGTGACAAGGTCAGCTTCATATCAACATAGTTGATATCAACACCCACGGTAATCATACAGATTGCGAAGATTATGAGAGCAATGATGCCGATTATTTTAAGCGCAAGCAATCAATAATCACTCCCCGTCTTCTGATTTTTCGTTATTTGTATTGTTATTTAAACTGAACAGACTTATTTCCTCTTCAGTGAAAACAGGACTCGCATTCTCCTGAAGGGCGTCGATTTTTTCCTGAAGCTGCGAGATACCCTCAACACTTGTCAGGTCCGGAAGCTCCGGTAGCTCTGACAGGTCGGATATTCCCATTGTCCTGAGGAAAGCATCTGTGGTAGTGTACAGAGAAGGTCTGCCCGGGGCCTCGAGTCTGCCTTTGACTTCGATTAATCCCTTGTCCATAAGCGTACCAACTGTATAAACGCTGTCAACTCCGCGGACTTTATTTATATATGCGTTGGTGACAGGTTGATAATATGCAATTATTGCAAGGGTCTCTAATGCGGACTGGGACAGCACGGGCGGTTTTCTCTGCTCAAGAACCATTGACACGTCCCTACCGTGCTCCGCCCTAGTACAGAGTTGAAGCTTATCCGCAAGCTTTAAGAGGCATATTCCATGCCCTCCGCTGTTCAATACTTCAGAAAGCTCATCAGCCGTTATTTCAAGTTCCTCATCTGTTATTCCCAGAATGAGGGAAAGCCTTGTCCGTGGAACGGGGTCGCCCGCAGCAAAAAGCAGGGCTTCAAGAGCTGAACATTTATCCGTCATCGTTAATCTTCCATTGAATCAAGTATTTCTTCGATATCTCCGCCGGCAAACGAGACATCGTAACCATCACCCTTGCGGGATACGCTAATCACTATACTGCCTATACTGCACAACTCAAGTATGGAGATAAACGTTGCCACTATCTCTGATTTTGAGCTGCACTCAGAATAAAGCTCGTTAAGACTAATATCCCTGAGCTTAAGTCTGTTGAGGATATGCCTGCTCTTGTCCTTTACGCTGTATGCCGGCCTGTGTGGGATGGCGGCATTCAGCTCCGCCACATCGCTCACCTTCTCCGGGCTTACGAACATTCTTCCCAAAGCCTGTAGCAGTTCCACGGGCTTGTGGCTGTAGCGGTACTCCGTTGCCTCCTTCGGTGCGGGCTCGGGTTGCTTTGTAAAGTACAGTGCACCGTTTCTGTACGCCCCCGCCAGTTGTGACAAAATTTCCTTAATGCTGTTGAGGGAATCCTTCGCCTTAAGATGTTCAAGGGACTCAATCAGGAGCTCCAGCTCTGAGACCTCATCCCTGTCGTCTGTGAGGAGCATCTTTGTTTTGATGTACAGAAGATATGCCGCCATACGCACAAACTCGCTGGCTATCTCAAGGTCCATCTCCTGCATTCTGTTAAGGTATTCCGTATACTGCTCGAGTATCTCAGATATCTTTATATCCCGGATTTCTATTCTATTTTTTGAAAGAAGCATAAGGATAAGGCTGAGCGGACCTTCAAAATCCTTAAGGTCATCCTTATCGTGGATTACTCCTTCCAGATAAAAGCTTGGATTCTTATCATCCATTAGATAAAACTCACCTGAATAGTTTAAGATAGAGGCTGCATGCGCTGTCCGCCACAGGCGTGAGTGCATTCAGTGTATCGTATATTGCCCTGCTCAGCGGTTTTCCGATAAGTCCTGTAGCCACAAGGACAATCATTATTATTGAAAAATACTTTTCATAGCGCATGAGCTTGTAATACTTCTCATTGCTTAGAAAGGAGAAAAGCACCTTTGAGCCGTCAAGCGGTGGAACCGGAATGAGGTTGAATATAGCTAAACCAATGCTCATGTATCCGCCGAGAATCAGCATCTCGGAAACATACTCCCCCAACTTTGACTCTCCGCAGGGGACATAGAAAAAGCCATACAGAAAAATGAACACCACGGCAAGAAGCATGTTGGAAAGTGGACCTGCAAGCGCCGTGAGAGCCATTCCTCTCTTTGGGTTTTTGAACTTATACATGTTCACCGGCACGGGCTTTGCCCAGCCCACATGGAAAATGATGAGCATTAGCAGACCCGTTATATCCAAAGATTTAATCGGGTTTAGCGTGAGCCTGCCTGCATTCTTTGCCGTATCGTCACCCAGCCAGTGGGCAACAAGACCGTGGCTGAATTCGTGGAAGCTTATACAGAACAGAGACGGGATAACGGATATAAGAATACTTATAAGGTACGAAAAGTCAAAGCAGGACCATATGTCCTTTAAAATGTCTATTATCCTCACCTCACAGCTGATAAAGTATTTTAACAAATCTATGCCGAAAATACAAGACAAAAGTGAGCCTCATGAGCTTCTATAAAAACAACCGCACACTATTGTGAGCGGTTGGATAGCTTTTATAGGTTTGTGATTATTTCTAGCAATGCTTCCCTGCCGGTACCCTTCTCTGCTGAGAAGGGTATTAGGCGTACGTCGTCATCAAGCCCCAGACTTAGCCTGATTCGCTCAATGTTAGGTTCAATCTCGCTCTTTTTCAGCTTGTCCAGTTTGTTGGCAAGAACAACAAAGTTCCTGCCCGATTGCTTGAACCACTCACACATGGAGATGTCATCTGCAGTGGGCTTATGCCTCGCATCGACAATCAGTACACCCAAGCTGAAAAGATTGCTCTGGAAGAAATCTTCCATAAGCGCCGCCCAGCGTTCCTTCTCCTTCTGAGATACATTGGCAAAACCGTAACCCGGCAGATCCACGAAGTATAACTTCTTGTCAATCAGAAAATAGTTGACATGCACAGTTTTTCCCGGAGTGTTTCCCACGCGGGCAAAATTCTTTCTGTTGAGCATGCGGTTTATCACCGAACTTTTCCCAACATTGGACTTCCCCGCGAAAACCACTGTAGGCTGTGATGCGGAGATAAACTGCTTCGGGTCCGCCGCGGATTTTATAAATTCAACATTATTGAAGTTTACAGACATAGCTACACACAAATACTTTCAGCTGCGGACGACAGCCGGGTCGTTAACCGCTCTCACATGATTCCGTGGAGAAATTGCCATTGCTTCACGTACAGGTATAGTATTAAGAGCATTGTCCAGCACGTCGTCTATTGTCGTTGCAAATATGAAGTTCAGTTTTTCCCTTACAAGCGGGTCTATTTCGTTCAGGTCCGCCTCATTCTCCTTGGGAATGATAACCGTCTTCACACCGGAACGCAGAGCAGCCATGGTCTTTTCACGTAGACCTCCTATAGCAAGAACTCTGCCCCGTAGGGTGATTTCACCTGTCATGGCTATGTCATGTCTTACGGGAATTCCGGTAAGTGCGCTTGTGATAGCAGTGCAGGCAGTTACACCCGCAGAGGGTCCGTCCTTCGGGATTGCCCCTTCGGGGAAATGGATGTGTATATCACAGTTTTTGTAGAAATCCGTATCTATACCTAAACACTCCGCTCTGGTACGTATGCAGGTCAGAGCCGCATGCACGGACTCTTTCATAACATCTCCCAGATTACCGGTAATCTCAAGCTTGCCCGTACCGGGACATACTGCAACTTCAACATCCAAAACCTCTCCGCCCGACTCTGTATAGGCAAGACCGCGAACCAGACCCACCGAGTCGATAAGCCTCTCCTCTTCGGGTTTGATCTTCTCCGGACCCAGAACAGCACTGAGATTGTCCTTCTTAACGGAAAGTGTATCAAATTCGCCGTTTGCTATTCCCGCTGCCGCTTTTCTGCAGATACGGGCAATTTCCCTTTCAAGCACTCGCACACCGGATTCCTTTGTGTAGCAGGTAATCAGCCTCTGCAGTGCCGCATCATTTATCTTCAGTTGGTTCGGCTTGAGTCCGTGCTTCTCCCTCTGCTTCGGCAGGAGATGCTTCTTAGCTATCTTCAGCTTCTCCTCATCCGTATAGCTGGGAACCTCAATGACCTCCATTCTGTCCAGAAGTGCTTTGGGAATGGTGTCGGTTGTATTGGCCGTGGTGATGAAGAAAACATTACTCAGGTCAAAGGGAATCTCAAGAAAATTATCCCTGAATGTGGAGTTCTGCTCACCGTCAAGCACTTCCAAAAGCGCCGATGCAGGATCTCCGCGGTAGTCGTTTCCAAGCTTGTCTATCTCGTCGAGCACCATGAGCGGATTGCACGAACCCGCCTGAATTATCCCGTTAATAATTCTGCCGGGCATAGAACCGATATAGGTCTTTCTGTGACCCCTAATCTCCGCCTCGTCATGCACACCACCCAGAGAAAGCCTTACCAGCTTACGGTTGGTGGCCTTGGCCACACTCATGCTTATTGATGTCTTTCCGACTCCAGGAGGCCCAACGAGGCAGATAAGTCCCCCTTTTATCTCCGGTGAGAGCTGTTTTACTGCCAGATACTCAATTATTCTCTCCTTGACCTTTTCAAGACCGTAGTGGTCCCGGTCAAGGGTTTTTCTTGCCTTATTAAGATCAATTGTCTCGGCCGTCCTTCTGCCCCATGGTAGTTCAAGGCAGGTGTCCAGATAACTGCGGATAACTGCCGCCTCGGATGAACCGAAGGGTTGGCGCGACAGGTGGGAAACTTCCTTCAGGAGTTTTTCCTTAACCTCATCGGAGGCCGGAAGGAGCTTTATCTTGCGGCGGTACTCCTCAAAGTCGTCCTCCGTGGCGTCCTCGCCCAGCTCCTGCCGGATTATTTTCATCACCTCGCGAAGATAGTATTCCTTGTTATTACGGTTCATCGCCTCACTGGCGGCATCATTGAGTTCCTTTTCAATGGACATGATATCCAGCTCTGAGTTCAGATATTTACCCAGATACTCAAGCCTTCTGCTTACCCGCGTCTCTTCAAGGAGAAGCTGCTTCTCATCTAGTGGCAGCGGTACATTGTGGGCAATGAAGTCAGCAATGTAACCCGCCTCTGGCTCAGCTAGTATGCCCAGCATATGCTCCGGGGTATAGTTACCTGTCTCCTGCAAATACTCCTCATAGAGCGACATGCAGTTTCGCACAAGGGCTTCCTTTCTGGCCGCACTCACGCGTTCTTTCGTGTTGGAAAGACCTTCCACAACTGCGAAGTAGCAGTTACCTTCCAGATTCATCTCCAGGGCTTTTGCCCTGTACTGGCCTTCAAGCATAACCCTCACGCGGCCGGCACCGGGAGTGCTGAGCTGCTGGCGGATACGGCAGACAGTACCTGTCGTATAAATATCCTTCTGCTGAGGGATATCTGCGGTGAGATCCTTCTGCATGGCCACAAATATCATTCTATCCTGTTTTCCCGCCTGAATCAGCGCATTCACTGAAGCGGGACGCTCAACCTCAAAGTTGGAGATGAGTCCCGGGAATACACATATCCCGCGGCTTGCTATCATTGGTAAAGAAACAATAGTATCAGACATTATCCTTTTTCTTTCTTATGAGTTCAGGGCCTGTGCCCTCCTCAATTCCCTTTGCTGTGATAATTACCTTCTCAACATTCTTCTCTGAGGGAATGCTGAACATGACATCCGTCATTATTCCCTCAACAACGCTCTTCAGTCCGCGGGCACCTATCTTTTTCTCAATCGCCCTTGATGCTATAAGTTCCAGAGCCTCTGGCTCGAACTCAAGCGTTACACCGTCGTAGCTCATAAGCTCGGTGTACTGCTTTACCAAGGAGTTCTTCGGCTCGGTGAGAATGCGGACCATATCCTCCTTTGTGAGTGACTGGAGCGGTGCAATAACCGGCAGTCTTCCGATAAGTTCGGGGATGATACCAAACTTCAGCAGGTCATCCTGCTGAACGAGGGCCATAAGCTCTCCTTCGTCTCGCTGGCTGTTCCCCACTATATCCGAGTCAAAGCCGATAGATTTCTTTGAGGTCCTCTTCTCGATTATCTTGCTAAGTCCGTCAAATGCGCCACCGCAGATAAAAAGAATGTTTGTGGTGTCAACCTGAATACATTCCTGCTGAGGGTGCTTTCTTCCGCCCTGGGGAGGAACGCTTGCCACCGTGCCCTCAAGCATTTTGAGCAGAGCCTGCTGAACACCTTCGCCTGAAACGTCTCTCGTTATGGAAGTGTTCTCGCTCTTGCGGGATATCTTGTCTATCTCGTCAACATAAATGATTCCGTGCTGGGCCTTCTCCACGTCGAAATCCGCGGCCTGTAGCAGTCTGAGTAAAATATTCTCCACGTCGTCGCCCACGTAGCCTGCCTCGGTAACCGTTGTGGCGTCTGCTATTGCAAACGGCACGTCCAGCATCCTTGCAAGAGTCTGTGCAAAGAGAGTTTTTCCCGAACCTGTTGGACCTATCAGAAGTACATTGCTTTTCTGCAGTTCAACGTCCTCGCTCCCCAGATGCAATATGCGCTTGTAGTGGTTGTAAACCGCAACGGACAGAATTTTCTTCGCGTAATCCTGGCCGATTACATACTGGTCAAGCCTATCCTTTATCTGCTTGGGCTTAGGAAGTTTCTTGAAGTCCAGCTTGAATCCGCTCTTTGCCTTTGTAGTGGAGGCACCTGCCTCGGTGCTGCTCTCGCCAAGTATATCCATACACATGCGCACGCATTCGTCGCATATATATGCACCGTTGCCCGAAATGAGCCTGTCCGCCAGATTCTGCGGTCTTCCGCAGAACGAGCACCTTATTGTCTTCTCATACTTTGCCATTAATTTGATTCTCCTGAATAATTTAGGGGAACCGTGAGTTCCCCTAAAAGTTTAGCTGATTCAGCGTTTATAGATAACTTTATCGATGATGCCGTACTCAAGGGCCTCTTCCGCGCTCATATAATTGTCGCGTTCGGTGTCGATTGCCACCTGCTCAATGCTCTTGCCCGTATTTTCCGCCAGGATTCCGTTTAGTCTGTTCTTGATTTTCAGAATCTGCTCTGCCTGAATCTGAATGTCGGTGCACTGGCCCTTACTGCCGCCCGAGGGTTGGTGAATCATGATTTCCGCATTAGGAAGAGCTATGCGCTTTCCCTTTGCTCCACTGGAAAGCAGGAATGCACCCATTGATGCCGCCATGCCTACGCATATCGTCGATACATCGGGCTTGATGTACTGCATTGTGTCGTAAATTGCCATGCCGGAGGTCACACTACCGCCGGGGCTGTTGATATAAAACTGAATGTCCTTGTCGGGGTCCTGTGCTTCAAGATACAGAAGCTGTGCCACTATCAGACTTGCCGTGGCATCGTTAACTTCTTCGGATAGCATAACAATTCTGTCGTTAAGCAATCTGGAGAAGATATCGTATGAGCGTTCGCCGCGGCTTGTCTGCTCAACAACATATGGAACCAGACTCATAGCTGTACTTCCTTTCAAAAGGGATTATATTATTCGACCTTGGGCTCTGCTTTTTTCTTTGCGGGTGCCTTCTTCGGCTTTTCCTCTGTTGCCGGAGCTTCCTCAGCCGCTTTCTTCTTTGCAGGTGCCTTCTTCGGCTTCACCTCTGTAGAGGCATCATCAGTGACCTTTTTCTTCGCGGGTGCCTTCTTCGGCTTTTCCTCTGCTGTTGAAGTTTCTTCCTCTACAACTTCGTCAGCCTTTTTCTTTGCAGCCTTCTTTGCCTTCTTCTCCGGGAGTTTGTCAAGCAGAACTGCGCTCTTCTCTATAAGCTCCATAGCCTTTTCCTTCTTGAACTCGCCGGTGATGTAATCCATACCGAAGTAGTTCTTGATATCATCCACAGTTGCTCCAACAGTGCCGGAAAGCTTGTTGATGTACTCGTTGAGCTCTTCCTCAGCTGCCTCAATCTTCTCTGCTGCAATAACTGCGTCTATGAGGAGCTCAGTCTTTGCCTCGTTGATTGCAGAAGGACGGATGGAAGTGTTGATGGTTTCTGCATCGAGCCCCATAAGGGACGCGAGTCTGTTGAAGTCCATCTCTGGGTCGCTTATTCCATACTGTGAAGCGAAATTACGTACAATAGCCTCAATATGAGTGAGAATCATGGTCTCGGGGACCTCGACCTTCATATTGTCTATAGCCTTCATCATAGCCTCGTTGCGGATTATGCCTCTTGCCTGCTCAGCCTTTCTCTCCTCGAGATTCTTTCTTAAATCGGCCTTGTATTCGTCGAGAGTGTCAAACTCTGAGACGTCCTGTGCGAAGTCATCATCAAGCTCGGGGAGTTCCGGGAATGTGATTCCGTTGAGAACAACATGGAACACAACATCCTTTCCTGCCAGTTCGTCAACATATTCTTTAGGGAACGTGATGTTTATATCTTTCTCATCGCCGGGCATCATGCCGACAATCTGCTCCTCAAAGCCGGGAACAAAGGAATTGGACCCAAGCTCAAGGTCATAGTTCTCGCCCTTGCCGCCCTCGAAGGGATTGGTCTTCTCTGCATCGAGGAAGCCCTCGAAGTTGATATTGGCGGTATCTCCCATCTGAGCTGCTCTATCTTCTATGGTAATCATTCTGGCATTCTGTTTGCGGGCTGCCTCGATTTCCTTATCGAATTCCTCGTCGCTGACTTCGGTGGGAACCTTCAGTACCTCAATGCCCTTGTACTGACCAAGCTCTACCTCGGGGTAAAGCTCAACCATAAAGGTATAGCTTGCAGTACGGTTGTCCGTTACGTCTGCTGCAACAATTGCCGGTCTGCCGATGAACTTGACATCTTCTTCAAGCCACTTTTCAAAAGCGGGCTGAGCAAGCTCGTCAAGTGCGTCATTATAGAACACTTCGGGTCCGTAATAGCCTTCGATGATTGCGAGAGGGGCCTTGCCCTTGCGGAAGCCGGGAATGGAAATCTGCTTCTTGCTTCTTAAGTAAGCGCTCTGGATTGCCTTTTCAAATTCCGCGTTGTCTGACTCTACTGTAAACTCAAGTCTGTTATTTTCTTTCTTTTCTGAATTCTTAAGAATCATTACCGATTCCTCCTGAATAAAATAATACCAATAATTTCAGCCGTTTAAGAATAATAACAGATATTAAGCATAAAAGCAACAAAAAAATACGTTTATTACACAATATATTGCAATTTTCCGCTTTATCATTAATCATATTGCATTTTATATATCAATAATGCTATACTATACTTTAAAGAGGACAAAATATGACACAGGAAAAGAGGTGTTTTTATGAAAAAGATGACGATATTTATCGCAGCAGTGCTTGCGCTCTGTATTCTACTATGCGGCTGCGGATCTAAAGCGGACACCGCGGATACCGTTCAGAGCACACCTGCTCCCACCCCCACACCTCAGGTGGTGTACGTTGAGGTGACTCCCGCACCCACGCCGACCCCGGTTCCGACTCCGACACCGGAGCCTACCGCGAGCCCCGCCGTTCTCGAGAACACAGCGGGCACAGCTGCAACAACCGTAAGTCTTTCCGCAAATTCTGGCAATACCGGCACAAACGTCTATGTGACCAAGAGCCCCACCAGTGAGACTGTTTGCCCGGGCGGCTCGGCTGTCTTCATCGCCCATGCGGCGAACGCAAGCTCAGTTTCCTGGCAGATGGTAAATTGGGATGCAAGCATAATCTACCCTCTGGCTGATGCCCCGCGTCAATTGGGCTGCACCGTGTACGGAAACGGCACCGATACAGTAACTCTGGGAAACATCCCCTCATGCATGAACGGATGGAGAATCCAGGCGAAGTTTGAAGGCAGCGGTGGACCCGTGTTTTCCGACATGGCGTATGTCTATGTCTCCTCCGGCTGTTCGTCAAGCGGTGGCCAGCCTTGGTATATAAGGTCACGACCCAGTTGCATTCCGGATTATATGAAGACCTGGTCCTATACCTATGACCCGGCAACCGGATGTATTCACTACGATGAATCGGCAATGTACCCTTCAGGGCCCGTGTATCCTTACCAGCCATACAATCCGTACTGGCAGATGCAGCAGGCATTCCCCTATTATCAGGCTATATACGGTTGCGGCGCAATACCAGTTTATTTCTGAGTTTATTATACATTATATTTATTAACAAACTGCAAACGCAGGTGGTATAAATTGTAAATACCCCTGCGTTTTTCTATACACTACCGTTTCATGCTCACCGTAATTTCAAAGCTTTTTTTCGCATGCCGCAGTAGAATTGAGTTAAATATCTGTACACGTACCTAGAACTCCTCCGGATAGATGACTGTATACATAAATGCCGCC